>Ga0213868_10003702_pt1 | contig 14180 bp, 15 predicted proteins | sample PICome_9_FD_160087 | JGI IMG/M metagenome (GOLD analysis project Ga0213868, IMG submission 160087) | Coastal seawater microbial communities near Pivers Island, North Carolina, United States - PICO127 | ecosystem: Environmental > Aquatic > Marine > Coastal | place: USA: North Carolina...
TATTTTTATATTTTTTTATCTTCCAAAATCATCTTGAACTCTAACTATATCCTCTTCGTTGGAAGGATTATTTTTATCTGTGTGTTGCCATATTTCAGCTACTAAACAATATTCATCTAAACCAATTAATCTGTGCCTTTCACCTTGTTTTAATTTAATTTGATCTCCCTCATTATAAATCTTCATTTGATTTTCCATGTCCGTATCACTTCTAATTATACCACACTCGCCTTTAAAAACTCTCCAAATTTCAGCTCTTCTGTAATGATATTGCCATGACAATCTAGCCTTTGGCTTTACAATTAATATCTTAGGACTTAATTTTCCTCCAATTTTAAGAGTTTGTACGTCTAAACCTTTAAAAAATTGATTTGAAAAATCTTGTGCTTGACTCTCATCGATAACTAAAAAACCTCCCCAAGGCCTTTCAAAATCTTTTGAAATAACTTTGAATCCTTTAGATTTTATCAGATCCTCTGTATTATTATAAAAACTCATTTTGATTATTTTAAATAATTAAAAAAAAGATTTAGGATTTTTATAATGTAGAAATTTATCATAAAAATTAACATTGTCGAAAAAAACCAAGTAATACAAAAAATATACAAGGCTATTTTGATTATTTTATTTTTATTATTTAAGTTCATATATTACAACATTTCGTTCATTTACATGCTTTAACTTCTCCAAATAACTTACGGCACCAGAATTAATTAAAACTTCGTGCCTAGAATCATCGCTAAAAGAATAATAAATTAAATGAGTATACCCATTGTTTACATAATCTTCTAATTTTATTTTAATTTCTTTTACATTATGATTTCCTACAATGTCATCAAACCAAACCTGTTCATAATCTATTGGTGTTTCTAAGTAATAAAAATCCCTTTGATTGGAAATGATTCTTGGTGAGGTGTGTGACGAGTTGACTAGGCTATCAACATTAGCACTTTTTAAATAGCCGCCGTAACTTTTAAAAAAATCTCTTTTGTTTAATTTTTTATTTTCATAAACATAATTTCCAAAATAGATACTTTGAAAAAAAGTATTAAAAATGATTAAAATAACCGAGCAATAAGAAATTAATTTAATGGTCCTATTATTCCAATTACTTTTTAAAAAATAATATAAATTTATAAATGGTAAACTAAAGATAATTGGGTAAACATATAATAAATATCTAACATTTTGATGAGTAAAAAACCAAAAGAGATAATAAATGATTATGAAAAATAAAGTTAAAAATTGAAATTTATTTTTTTTATTTATAAAATAAAATGGTAGTAAACTAATTAGTAAAATACCAAACTCCCATCCGTATACCAAAGAGTAGGGATCCGTAAGCATTATATAAATAGGTTTTAATAAATTAGAGAATATTGGTTCCACACCACTCCAAAGTGTTGGATCAAGCATTTTAGCACCATCTGTTCCTAACTCAAGACTATTATAAAATGATTTTGATAGGTATGGATAAACTGGATCTCCAGTTAAAAACAAATTTATTAAATACCAAGGTGATGAAATAACTATTGCTCCTGTTACAAAAACTAAGGCATTATTAAAAGATTTACGAAAATTAAATGAATTTGTTTTTAAACTATTAGTTAGAAAAAAAATAAAAAAACCAAATAATATAACACAAAAAAGAGCATGTAACTTACAGCCTGCTGCAATACCAGAAAATAGTATAGAAACATATAAATATTTTCTTTCACTATTAATTTTCCAAAGATGTATTGACACATAAGAAATCCATAAAAAGAAAGCAACAGTATTACTAATATACCCTCTAAGGCCATCGATTAAAAAACATGTATTAACAATAAATAGTATTGTGAAAAAAAAAGAAATTTTTGATGGAATTTTTTTAATGTAAAAAAAATATTCAAATAAACTTATTGATAAAAAGAGTGAAAAAAAGATATTGATCATTAAGGCTAAAGATTCACCTTTCAAAATCATACCTAATAACAAAAATAATTCCGAATAAAATGGAGCCATATTTCTGAAATCATAACTAACATCAAAATATCCGGCATTCTCAATAAATTGCTTAATTGCAACCCAACGATATTTGTCTCCTGGAGTTAAATATTCAGTAAAAGTTAATATAATTATTAAAAAAATAATACTGATAATTGAATACTGAATAATATTTTTGGAATTAATATACTGAGTTAAATACAGTTTTAAATTTTTGTTTTTAAATAAATTGATTAGAGGGAATTGAAGTATTAACAGTAATAAAACAGTATTTAAAAATGTTAATTGCTTTGTAAAAAGAAGAAAAGTCATTCCAAAAATTAGTGGCACAGAACCCAATCCTAGACTCACAGAGATAAGATTAAAATTTGTTGAAAATAATTTGCGTGACAAGTATAATCCATTAATACAAATTGTAAACAAAACAATCAACATTAGAGCAACATCAAATATTTCAAACTTTAGCATGATGATAAAAATAAATTAAACTTAATTAAAGTTGGATTAAATCTTTTTAGATTATAATAATTTAAAGTACCGACAACTACATTTACATCACAAATCTGAGTTAAATATAAATCCGAATAAGAATCGAAAAAATTATATACAGTATATTTGTCATTCATGTTTTCTAAAAATAATTTAAGAGAGTTAAGCTTTTCAACTCCTTTAATTATTTTAAACTTATCATTTTTAAAATCTGATCCGATTATAAAAAAATTTTTATTTTTTAAATCCAAATGAATTTGTAAAAAAACTTTTATAATACTTTTTTCATTAGCAGTTAAAAATAAAACTGTTTCTGTTTTTGAAATACTCTTACAATAATCTAATACAGGCTTTCTTATTAAGAATTTAAAAAATATGGAATTAAAAATTTTATTAAAAAATAATTCTCTATTTAATTTATCATTCCATAAAATTTCTTGAAGCTTGACTCTAAATTTTTGTTTATCTCTATATTTCAAAAACTTAAGAAATTCAACAAATAATGATTTCCAATATTTCGGAGATATTGACCTTAAAATTATCAATAATTTAAAATTATCAAAATATGTAAGGGTGCCATCAAAATCAAAAACAATAATTTTCTTTTTCATTTAAATCTAAAAATTAGTTAAACAAACTAATGCTTTATAAATTAAATGCATAAAAAATTATTTTATCTAAAATTGGCATATCAACTCTTAATAAAAAATAAAATAGTAAAGCAATAAATATTGATAGATACATAAATTTACGACTTTTCATTAATTTTTCAGGTTCAGCAGCTACTGACTCATCACTCATACAATTTAAAAAGTAGAGACTGTAAACCATAACAATCATTGGAAGCAGTATAATCATCTCGATTTTGTAACGAACTGCAAATGTCATAAAAAAAGAAGTCGATAAAGTTGAATAAATAAGTGCTATCGTGTACAATTGATTAAGAGTATAATCTCCCAAAGAAGGACGAAATAATTTTCTAGATTTTATTTCATCGAACTTTTTAAAATCAGTAATTCTTTTACAGTTCATCAAAAAAGCACCAAAAAACCAGTATGAAAAAATCAAACTTAATGGAATTAATGCTTCAATAGAAAGAGCAAACCAGCCAATATACATCCTTAAGGGATTATTAAAAGATTCTACTATTACATCAAAAATCTTAATATCTTTTGCTCTAAATGGCTTAACATTATAAATTATTCCAGATACAGCAAATGCAAAACAAGCCCAAAAACAATATATATTAACCATAAAAGACAAGAAAAGACCTATTACAATTAATGTGAGGTAAAGAATAATAACAAATTTAATTTTAATTTTACCAGAAACTGCTGGCCTTTCTTTTTTGTCAGGATGTTTTGCATCATTATGTCTGTCTAACCATTCATTAATTAAATAGTTTGCAGAAGCTATTAGACTTGATGCTATTAAAACTATAAATAAATTTATAAAATATTTAGATTCAAAACCTAAATCAAAAATTAAATAACCTAATAAAAATCCAGGTAAAATAAATAAATTTTTAATCCAGTGATCAATTCGTAACATTTTAATATAATTTTTCATAGAGATTTTAATTTTTAAGCATTATAATTGCTATTGAATCACCAAGATTAAGTTTTATAGATTTATTTTTAAAAAAATTAATTTTTATATTTTTAAATCCAGGGACATACCTCATCAATCTTGTAAGGATGTAATTAAGATCATGATACCAACTTGGACTAAAATCATGAACATATTTAAATCCATTATCCTCACAAAGTTTAATCAAATTTTTACGAGAAAAATATCCAACATGAGCTAATCTATAATGCCACCATTTAAATCCCAACAATTTTTTGAAAAAACTATCTGTTCTTGGAGTTACTAACATAACTAAACCATTTGGTTTAAGAAGGTCTTTAATCTGATTAATAATTTCTGCTGGATTATCAACATGCTCAATAACATCAATTAAGGAAATAAAGTCAAATAAATTTGACTTTGGAATGTCTTCAAGTTTTCCCTTTATAACTTTCAATCCTTTACTAATTGCAAATTCTGCTAAAGCCTTTGATGGCTCAACACCTGAGGCTTCAAATCCATTTTCTCTGAAACATTCTACAAATTGACCAGAGCCACAACCAACATCAAGAGTGCGCTTAAAATTAGGTTTAAAAAATTTAACAGATTCTGTATACAACTCATTTGCCTGTTTACTTCTCTCTGAGTTGGTATCTATATACTCTTGATCTTCCATATTTTCATATAGTTCTACAAGATCTAAATCTGACGGGCAAAATTGAAATTTACATTCTTTACATTCATATAAATCTAAAGTTGTTCCATAACGGCTATCAGTAACCATAAAATCAGTTGTCTTTATATTATTGATATCAATACCGTTTTTAACTTTTATAATTTCTTTTGAGTTACATACCCAACATTGTTTTTTCATTTGTTTAAAATTAATTAGAATTTTTCGCATTAAATAATTTATTTTTATTAATTATTGGCAATAAAACAAAAGACAAAGATCCAATAAAAATAAACAAAACAGTTTGAGTAGTCCAAACAATCCAACCAAATGCTAAAGCTGATTCGTAATTAACATTATATTGGTTTAAAACTGAGGCAATTACTAAAGGATATATTCCAATTCCTCCGTTTGTTGTTGAAAATGCAATAACACCTGAAACAAATGCAATAAAAATTGGTTTAAAGTCTAAAGAATGAGTTTCAGGGAGGCTAAATTTGACAATATAGATCATCAAAAAATACATTAGCCAAATAAAAAAAGTATGTAAAAGAAATTTTTCTTTTTTTGGCATAATAAATAAAGACATTATGCCTTTTTTTAGTCCCGATAAAAAAGAAATAATTTTGTGAGTAATATTCATTTTTTTAATTACTAAATAAACTAATAAAATTACTGAGATAATTAAAATAAAGTATAGCATTATTTTTTTTAAATCAAATACATAGTTCTCAAACCATAGGTTAGGATAGAAAGATATACCAATAAGAATACAAATTAATAATACTATTACATCGATTATTCTTTCAGTAATAATTGTTCCTAATCCTTTATTAAAATCTACTTTTTCATAAGTATACAAAATTGTTGCTCTTATTAACTCTCCAGATCTAGGAATCCCTAGATTAGTTATATATCCAGCCATTATAGACATGAAAGAGTTTTGAAATTTTATATTATAGCCTATAGGACTAAGCATATATCTCCATCTATATGCTCTGGATAAATGACTTAAAAGACCAAAAAATAATGATATAAAAACATACTTATAATCTGCTTTAATGATTGAATTTATTATATACTCTCTCTCATCTAAAGTAGTATTAATATATGAGTAATATATAAAAAGAAATCCAACCGAAATTGGTAAAACATTCTTTAATTTCGAAAAAGTTTTTTTTATCATTTTAAAATAGTATTTAAAAGTTGATTCGCAATTTTTTTTCTATCAAAATCTTTTGACACAATTTTAAATCCAAAAGATTCTATTAGTTTTTGTGTTTTAACGCAATAATTCATTTTGAGTTGTATAATACTCCAAATTTACGACAAGAACTGTTAAAAACTTTAATTGTAAAATATATTGATTTAGAAATATCTAAAATGTAGTTTTATAAAATGTTTGCACTAGTTGATTGTAATAATTTCTATGCTTCATGTGAGAGAGTTTTTAATCCAAAATTGGATAAGAAACCAATTGTTATTCTATCAAATAACGATGGCTGTGTAATCTCTAGAAGTAACGAGGCTAAAGCTCTTGGAATTCCTATGGGAGCTCCTGCATTTAAATACTATCCTATTTTTAAAAAAAACAAAGTATATGTGTTCTCATCTAACTTTCCTTTGTATGGTGATATGAGTAGTAGAGTGATGAATATTTTAAGTGCTTACACTCCAAATATCGAGATCTACAGTATAGACGAGGCATTTTTGGAGTTTAGGGGATTTGATAATTACGGTTTAAAAGAGTATGGTAAAAAAATGAGAAAAAAAATATTAAAATGGACAGGAATTCCAGTTAGTATTGGATTTGCTCCCACAAAAGCACTAGCTAAAGTAGCTAATAGAATATCAAAAAAATTTGATAAAAAAACTAATGGCGTCTATGCTATAGATTCAAAAGAAAAAAGAGAAAAAGCACTTAAATGGCTAAAGATAGAAGATGTGTGGGGAATAGGACATAAACACAGTGAGCGGTTGAAAAATCATAACATCAATAAGGCTTATGATTTCATAATACTACCAGATGATTGGGTCAGAAAACAAATGAGTGTGGTAGGGCTGAGACTTAAAAAAGAACTAGAAGGAGAGTCTGTATTATCATTGGAAGAAAAAAGATCCCCTAAAAAAGCTATTACCACTACTAGAAGTTTTGAGAAAAACTTAAACACTTTTGAAGATTTAAAAGAACGTATTTCGACTTTTTCTATTTGTTGCTCCGAAAAATTACGTTCTCAAAAAAGTAGTTGCAATTCTATTTACGTATTTGTAAAAAGCAATAGACATCAAAAAGAAAAATTACAATATAGAAATGGAATAGTAATGACACTACCTTATGCTTCTTGTTCCAGTATAACCATAAGTAAATACGCTGTAGAGGGACTAAAAAAAATCTATAAAAAAGGAATTGAATACAAAAAAGCTGGAGTAATAGTTTTGGGTTTAATTCCAACTGATTCTAATCAGCTAAATATTTTTGAAAAGGAAAATCCTAAATATCAGGTACTTATGAAAACATTAGATTATATAACAAAAAAAGAGGGGGCTAATAAAATAAAGCTAGCAAGTCAAGATCTTAAAAAAATTTGGAAAATGAAACAAACTAGATTGTCTTCAAGGTATACTACCGAATTAAATGAAATAATAGTATTAAAATAACATTTTGAAAGAAAAAAAAATACTTAATTTCTTTATTCCAAAAACAGATAATGGAATAGGTCAATGGCTAGCTGAAGAGGGAATATCAGCGGGATTTCCATCACCAGCGGATGATTTCAAAGAAATTAGAATCAGTTTAGATAAAGAACTAGTTAAAAATAAGGATGCAACTTTTTATGCGAGAGTAGATGGATATTCGATGATTGGAGCAGGACTTGAAGATGGTGATTTACTAGTAATTGATAGGTCAAAGAATCCTGAAAACGGAAAAATAGCAATTTGCTTAATAGATGGAGAGTTTACAGTAAAAAGAATAAAAAAAGAAAAAAATAAGCTGTACTTAATTCCTGAAAACAAAAAATATAAGCCAATTGAACTAAAAGAAGAAAACGAGTTAATTATTTGGGGGGTTGTAGAATATGTAATTAAAAAAGTTTAATTATACATTTTTTTATAGTATTCTTGATAATCACCAGAAGTTACATTATCCATCCAATCTTTATTTTCTAAATACCATTTAATTGTTTTTTCAACACCTTCCTCAAATTGTAAAGAAGGCTCCCATCCCAGTTCATTTTTTAATTTTGAGGAGTCTATAGCATAACGTAAATCATGACCAGCTCTGTCATTAACGTATGTTATTAGTCTCTCTGATGATCCTTCTTCTCTACCTAGCATTCGATCCACTATTTTGATCATCACTTTTATTAAGTCGATATTTTTCCATTCATTAAATCCACCAATATTATAGGTTTCTCCTAATTTACCCTTGTGAAAAATAACATCAATTGCTACGGCATGATCGTTTACAAACAACCAATCTCTAACATTTTCACCTTTTCCATAAACAGGTAAAGGTTTATTATTTATAATGTTGTTTATGAATAAAGGAATGAGCTTTTCTGGAAACTGATATGAACCGTAATTATTAGAACAATTAGAAATTACTATAGGCAAACCATAGGTATCTGCGAAAGCTCTTACAAAATGATCAGAAGAAGCTTTAGAAGCTGAGTAAGGTGAGTGTGGATCATACTTGGTAGTTTCAGTAAAAAAACCTTCTTTTCCTAAAGAACCATAAACTTCATCTGTTGATACATGATAAAATAACTTATTATTAAAATTATTTTCCCAATAACTTTTAGCCACTTGTAATAAATTAAGTGTCCCCATGACATTAGTTTTAGCAAATGAAAAAGGATCTTTAATAGAACGATCAACGTGTGATTCTGCCGCTAAGTGAATTACAGCATTAATTTTATAATCAATAAAAACTTGTTTTACTTTTTTAAAATCACAAATATCACATTTCACAAAACTGTAATTTTCCTTGTGTTCTATGTCTTTTAAATTCTCTAAATTACCTGCATAGGTTAACGCATCCAAATTTATAATATGGTAATCTTGATACTTATTCACAAGTTGTCTCACTAAATGTGAACCAATAAAGCCAGCACCACCGGTAACTAAAATATTACGTTTCATTTTTAATAATTTCAATGCAATTCTTTAAGCTTTGTTTATAATTAGGTATTTCTAAATTAAAAGTAGTTTTAATTTTTGATTTATTTAAAAGCGAGTATTTAGGACGTTTTGCTAGTGTTTTAAATTCTTTAGATGAAACTCCAATTATTTTACAATCTAAATTGTAAAACTCTCTGATTGATTTAGCAAATTCAAACCAAGATATTTCACCCTCATTAGAATAATGAAATAATCCCGATTTATTTTTATTATTCATAATGATCTCAATAATAACCTTAGCCAAATCGTAAGTGTAAGTTGGTGAACCTATTTGATCATTTACCACTTTGACAGAATTATTTTTTTTCATTAAATCAATCATGGTTTTTACAAAATTTTTTCCAAAACTTGAATAAAGCCAAGATGTTCTAATTACTATTGAATTAGGATCATTTTTTAAACAAGCAATTTCTCCCTTTAATTTTGAACTCCCATATTCATTTACAGGTTTAGTTTTTGAATTCTCAGATAATGGAAGTTTACTTAGTCCGTCAAAAACATAATCAGTTGAGATATGAACCAGTTTTTTATTATGGTCACTTGACCATCTTGAAATAACGTCAACAGCCTTGTGATTTATAAAGTCTGCTAATTTAGGTTCAGTCTCTGCTTTATCAACATTTGTGTAGGCAGCACAATTAAGAATAACATATGGATTAAGATTGCTTAAATAATTATTAATTGAATTTAAATCTGACAAATCTAAGACTTTGATACTTGAAAAAAACCATGACACATTATAGTGATTTTTTGAAATCTTTTTTAATTCAGACCCCAATTGACCTTCAGAACCAATTACTAAAATTTTCACTAGAATGGTGATTTTAAATTTTTAAAAGATTCAAGGTTTAAATCTTTTTTTGATAGAATTGGTTCAATATCATGTTTCCACTTAATCAATAAATCTTTATCATTCCAAATTATTCCAGAATATGAATCTGGGCTATAATATTCGTCAACCTTATAATTGACTACTGCTTCATTAGTCAAAACTTGAAAACCATGAGCAAAGCCCTTTGGAACAAATAATTGTTTATTGTTTTCTGAAGAAAGTTCAATGTAAAATGTTTCGCCAAATGTTTTTGAATTTTTTCTCAAATCAACAACAACATCTAAAATTTTTCCACTAATACATCTTACAAGTTTTGTTTGGGCATGCGGAGGTTTTTGAAAGTGCAATCCTCTTATTACTCCTTTTATTGACTTTGATTCATTGTCTTGAACAAAACTATTTTTAATAATATTTTCGAAATTATTTTTATTATAAGATTCATAAAAAAAACCTCTGTCATCTTTAAATAATAGAGGTTCAATAATTAGTAAGTCTTCAATAAAGGTTTTATTAATTTTCATTAACTAGTGATTTTAAATATTTGCCATAACTAGAGTCGCCAAAAGGTTTAGTCAATTGTTTGAGTTTTTTTAAATCGATAAACTTCATTTTAAAAGCAATTTCTTCAAGACACGCAACTTTATACCCTGAACGTTTTTCAACAGTTTTTATAAAGTTTGAAGCCTCAAGTAAAGAATCATGAGTTCCAGTATCAAGCCATGTAAATCCTCTTCCTAAAATTTCAATTTTTAAATCATTACTATTTAAATAATATTGATTAACTGAACTTATTTCATATTCTCCTCTGTTAGATGGCTTTATTTTAGATGCAATTTTAACTACGCTATTGGGATAAAAATATAATCCAACTACTGCAGTATTACTTTTGGGGGATTTGGGCTTTTCTTGAATTTTTATCAAATTTTTATCATCGTCAAAACTAGCAATGCCGAAATCAGAGGGGTTATTTACATTATATCCAAATACAGTTGCTTTATTATTTTTTAAGTTACTTTTTGCAGAATTTAATAATCCTGAAAATCCTTTGCCATAAAAGATATTGTCTCCTAAAACCAAACAAACATCATCTTTACTTATAAAATCTTTTCCTATAAGAAAAGCTTGAGCAATCCCATCAGGATTTTTTTGTTCTTTATATGTTATTGTTAATCCTAAATCACTACCATTATTAAATAATTTTTTAAAATTTGGAAGATTATCTGGATTAGAAATAATTAAAATATCTTTTATTCCTGAGAGCATTAAAACAGAAAGCGGGTAATAAATCATTGGCTTATCATAAATTGATAAAAGCTGTTTAGATGTGCCTTTTGTTATGGGGTAGAGTCTAGATCCAGAACCGCCAGCTAAAATTATTCCTTTCATTTTATAAATATAAAGTATTCTACTATATTGTTAATTAATAGTAGCTGGTAATCAATAACTGTAAACAGAAAATTGAGTACATTCCCTTGTCTTTTAAAAAAAATCGATAAAACTTACTTAAAATAAGAATTTCAACTATTTTATTTTTAAATAAATAACGTTTATTTAAACTAAGAATATTGTTAAATTTTAGTCATTATTTTATTATTTACTAAATAATCATGTCTTTCTGATGTTGTAATATTATTCTGAGTAAAATAAAAATTCATCTTCATTTGGATTAATAAACTCATGCTCCAAGGTTTTTTCTAATCCCTCTTTAAGCGAAAAGGGAGCGGTAAATACATTTTGAACTTTAGAGGCATCGAATTGAGTTGTGGCACAAAATTTTTTAACTCTAACAGAACTTATTGGTGATTTTTTTTTAGAAATTAAAGACAATAAATCAAACCCATACCCACCAATTATACCAAGCCAATATGGAATTATTAGTTTAGACAATTTAATGTTCATTTTTTTTTCAATAGTTTGAGTGAGATCAGTCATTGAAAAATCTGGTTTATCTACATAATTATAAACTTGATATCCATCTTCAGCTTTTTCTAATCTATCTTTGATTAAAGCAACAATATTACCGACATAAGCCATAGACTTTTTGTTTTGTCCTTTACCTATCATTAAAAAATTACCAGAACTGATTTGTTTTAGTAAATTATAAACATTACCTCTGTTTCTTTCCCCAAAAACAACAGTTGGTCTAATTATAGTAATTGATTTATTTGAGGGATCAGCTTCATACCATTTTTTTATAATCTTTTCAGCTTCCCATTTACTTTTTCCATAATGATTAAAAGGATCAACATTGTGAGATTCATTCGGATTTTTTTTATTTAACCCATAAACAGCAACTGAACTAGTGAAAATTAAATTTTTAATTCCAGCTTTATCCATCGAGTCTAAAACATTTTGGGTTCCTTTGACATTAACTTCATAATAAAGTGAAGTAGGAGAAACATCGTCTCGATGCTCTGCAGCAAGGAGAACAATAAAATCAATATTTGAATTAAAGATCAATTTTTTTTTGTTTCTAATGTCAATTATTTTAGTCTTACTCTGAAAAAAAGGGCTTGGATTTTTATCAATGTTAATTACTTCATTACTAGAAAGTTCCTGCATTAAAAATGACCCTATAAATCCAGAACCACCAATTACAGTAATATTCATTTTAAATTTAGTTTTGATAATAAAAATTCTTGTAATTTATAAATTGGTTTTAAGAATAAACCGAAAATTAACAAAGGATTAGTTTTTAAGATAAATTTAAATATCCTAATATTAGCTTTTGAAACAGCCCTTATATTTGAAGAAGAATTACCGCCCAATTTCATTTGAACAAAAACGTCAGGAATAACATCCTGAATAATTAAACTACTTTTACTGACTGTGCATTTATAAAAAAACTCATAATCTGCGTTTACCTTATTTTCAGTATTAAAATATCCCAATTCTTTGTATATTTCTGGTGAACAAATAAGTCCAAAGTGAGCATGCTGAACACCAAAAGCGTATCTAAGTAAAGATAATTTCCTAGCTTTCCAAAATCTAAGAGGTTTCCATTTTGAGTCAGTATACTCAATATCATATTGAATAAAATTAATTCCTTGCTTAAATTTAGACAGTAACAAGAAATAATCTAGAAAAAAAACACGATCGTCACTCCCTAAAGTAGCGATTAAATCACCTGAAGTATTTTTTAAACCACGATTTATTCCATCAAAAATTCCATGATCATTTTCAACAATAAGCTTATCATTTGCAGAAATTAAATTTTCAATTTTGTTTAATAATTGTTTATCAGACCCACCGTCTTGAACAATGATTTCGATTGCATTTTTAGGTGCTTTAATTTTTTTAATAGACTCAATGGTCTCTAATATTCTTTCATCTTGAAATGAAGGAATTACAAAACTAAGTTTCACTTTTTAGATTTATTATATTGATCGTTAATCCAACCAAAAGTTTTAGTCATTCCTTCTTTAAGAGTCAAAGAAGACTCCCAGTTCATTTTATCTTTAAATAATTGGTTGTGTGAATTTCTTCCTTTAACACCAAGAGGGCATGAAAAACCATATTTATCAATAAATTCTTGACCTTCTATATTATTTATTTTAATATCTTTTTCTGAAAGATCAATAGCAATTTGAGCAAGTTGATTGATTGAAACCATTTCTTCAGAACCAATATTTACGGGTCCTAGAAATTTATCTTGACGCATTAGTCTAATAGTTGCTTCAACACATTCATCAACATACATAAATGATCTAGTTTGTAAACCATTCCCCCAAACTTCAATAGCATCAGTAGCTTCACAAACTTTTCGAATCATAGCAGCTGGAGCTTTTTCTTTACCACCAGTCCAAGTTCCTTGAGGACCAAAAATATTGTGATATCTAGCTATTCTAACATTTAAATTATAGTTACGATTAAAAGCTAAAAAAACTCTTTCACTAAATAATTTTTCCCATCCATATTCAGAGTCAGGATTAGCAGGATAAGCAGAAGATTCTTCACAATTTGGGTTATCAGGATCTAACTGATTGTGCTCAGGATACATACATGCAGAAGAAGAATAAAAAATTCTTTTAACATTTGCAATAGTAGCATAATGGGCGACATTCAGGTTAACTAGTGCAGAATTATGCATTACATTAGCATCATTTTCTCCAGTAAATATATATCCTGCACCACCCATATCAGCTGCAAGTTGATATACTTCATCGAAAGATTGATCTAAAACTGATTTTGTAACTTTAGGATCTCTTAAATCTCCTGAAATATATTCATCACATATATCATTGTGATTCCAAAATTCATGTTTTTCTTCAACGTCTACAACTCTTACCCAATAACCTTCATCCTTTAATCTTTTAGCTAAATGCCCTCCAATAAAACCACCTCCACCACACACTAATGCTGTTAAACTTTTTTTGTTTTTTTTCATATAAAAAATTATTGGTTAAAGATATATAAATTTAAAATTATTACAATACAAACTACTTGTAT
>Ga0213868_10003703_pt1 | contig 14171 bp, 11 predicted proteins | sample PICome_9_FD_160087 | JGI IMG/M metagenome (GOLD analysis project Ga0213868, IMG submission 160087) | Coastal seawater microbial communities near Pivers Island, North Carolina, United States - PICO127 | ecosystem: Environmental > Aquatic > Marine > Coastal | place: USA: North Carolina...
AATACGACTCCGTGTCTTCGTCTTCTGGACATTTTATTGATAGAATGCCCTTGATACGGAATATTTTTAAAAATGTGTACTCATTCTTTCTTTGTGCCAATAAATCCGGAGTTGTGATCTTACCAAGGCGCTCAAGCTCTTGCAGCTGAACAGTGAGAATACCATCATCTTTATCTTGATCAGGCCACAGTATCGAAGCTAACCAGGAATGAACCTTTGCTAAGGAAACGGATCCTTTTTCGACTAGAGCAATTGTTCGTATAGCACTTGTATGAACATGACTAGCTTCAGGGATCGCACAAGTAGAGCATAGTTGAAGCGCTTCCTTAGTATTCTTTGCGCACGTAATACATGTCATTGATGGGTATTTATGAGTATCGTGTATTTCGTCGTTCGTTGAACTAAGTACTTTTTCAATATCTTGCGCTTTCTCAACACTGAAACAATCAGTATCAAGGACCCATTCTAAGTCAGATATTTGTGAAAATGTTGTTGCACGAATTTGTGCAGTATTATTGATACGACGAATTTGATGAAGAACGTCATCAAGCAAATCATGTGTTCTACTCGTATTTCCACTCGACTTTTGTGACAACAAATCTATTTTGTTCACGATGATTCTGTCTGCATATGCAATTTGCTGTGCAGCTTCATCTCCATAAGAAAAAGTTTTTTCAGCTGCGTTTTTACTAGAAGTCTCTCTCAATTGCATATGAATATTTCTAGCATCTACACACGCTACCACACCATCAAGTTTCAGTCTACTTTCTACAGCTTCATCCAGCCAAAATATACTTGCAATAGGACCGGGATTTGCTAAGCCAGAACATTCAATGATAATGTAATCGAGATCTCTCTTTTTGTTCACAAGAGTTTCAAGAGCTTCAACAAGATTATCTTTCACTGTACAACATATACATCCATTTGGAAGTTCAATTAAATCAGTTAGATTTGAATCATCAACGCCGTTCCTAGCTATGAGCGTTTCTATACTCAATCCTTCTCGTTCCGCTTGTGATCCTGTGAACTGTGACACATCATCAGTAGTCACTGAGGACGTACCACTAAATTCGTTCTCTATTACGGCAATCTTTTTACCATGATCAGGTGACTTCAGAATGAATTGAATCAGTGATGTCTTACCAGAACCAAGGAACCCTGTCAGGATTGTGACTGGTACCTTAGCTAATGGCTCATCGTGATCGATCTGAAGAGATCCAGCAAGATTTATCAAGGTTGGTACATCATCTTCACAAAAACTATCATCACTCATAGTCTCATAGTTAAGACAATATATCTCGACTTGTAGAACAAGTTTTTTTAGGATGAAGTGTGATTCAAGGTAGATAACCTTGATGTGATTCGCACTTCGCACTAACTGATAAAACTGAAATCAAACGCGGGGCGCGACTTCGAGGCCAAAAACGAAAAAAAATGAAGCATGTATCGTCAATCGTCATGCTCTTGATTTGGTCATCAACCGCAAACCATTCATCCAATTTGTCACTGTTATTCACGTTTATAACTGTATCAGTCATTTAAAGTAGATTGGAAAATCAAATAAACATGAAAGTGATTAAGAGTAACAATTTTCTATATTGATTCAATTTGTTTAGAATGGAGCCTTGCTATCAAAAGACAATTTCTCTCCTGTGATAGGATGTTCAAAGCTAATGGTCTTGGCATGTACACACATTGATTTATCCCCAGCAGCTGCGGCGATGGCTTTCTGAACATCAGCACTTGCGCTTGTGGGTGATGTTCCTGCGTCAAGTCCACCATTTGGTGCGGCTTCTCCGTCAATTCCATATACCTTGTCTCCTACGATTGGGTGCCCAAATGCAGCACAGTGAACATTTAGCTGGTGTGTACGTCCAGAAATACTAGTCAATGATACACGAGTAACAGGGCTGCCTCCCATATCTTCTTTTCCAATAACACTGAACTTGGTGATGGACTGCTTTGGTTTCTCGAGGATCTTCTTTCCAACATCTTCAGCATTCAACCCCATAAGAGCTCTCTGGTGTTCTTCAGTGGATACACGCATGTATGGAGGGAATTCATAGTCTCTCATAAGAGGCATATCAATTACACCTTCCTTTTCCTCAATGCTTCCGCATACAAGAGCCTCATAAGTACGGTTAACCTTGCGTGTACGGAAAAGAGTATTCATACGGCTAAGAGCAGCATTAGTGCGGGCGAAAACAACAAGTCCAGATGTATCCATTCCAAGTCTGTGAACAACCATCTTGTCGGCGCGTCCAGATTCAGATCCAAAGGCGTCGAAAACAGCCTGAGAGAGAGAAGCGTGAGCATCCTTGGTGGGAACACAAAGAACACCAGAAGGCTTGTCTACTACGATGATGTGCTCATCCTCATGGACGATCTTAAGATCCTGTAAAGCGGAAATGACGAAAAAATGTAAGTACGCGATAGGAAAAGAAAACTACAGTAGAGCTGAGTAAACGGTACGGTGATCCCACGTGAGAAAGTTCTCTTCCAGCGCCTTAATTTGATAAATGAGCGTTACAGTTTTCACATTCGACATAAATATCGAAAGTTCGGTTTTGGAAACACTGTTTGAACATTTTCAAGACGAATGCGTTTGCGTTGAACTCCAACTCAGTCAGTCAGTCAACTCCTGACCATCCTTTCTCAACTAAAAAGGGAAACACGCCATAACATCACATGGCTCAAATTCTTCCTTTTCATGGAAATATTAACTTACAGCTTTGGAAAGAGACTTGGAAGAAGCATCCTTGGACTTCATTTTCTCAAGCTGTGCCTCCAATTTAGAGTTGTACTCAGCAGGGCTGATGACACTAGCAGTACTCTGGAGTGCTACAGAGCGTCCAAAATTAGACGAAGGTGCAAAGGCATCAACATTGCATCCAGCCAGAAGGGCAGCAGTAATTAAAGTAAGGCGCATGATGTATAAAAATCAATCCTTCTGGTTATAATGGAAATGAATATATTCGGCTTTGATGGTTGCAGTAGGCAGTTCTTCGTTTTTTCGTGGAGGGAAAACCTGAAGAGGCATCAAGTCCAAAGGACGGGTGGAAGAGAGAAGTCCAAGCGATAGACGTGCGTAAGGCCATGTGCGTCAGTTATTAGCTCATATCCCATGTTTTCGCGCAAAAATGAAAAACGAGAACATTGGAATTACTTTTCTCGTCACAATTCCAAACATTGATTCACGAAGGACAAATATCCTTAATTATTTCAAAGATTATCATAATTATTACGATTATATATTAGTTAAATACAATAAATCTGATGGAATTTTCATCATTAAGTCGATGAAAAGATATATTCATTGTATGTAAACCCAAACATGAAAAATGAAAAACACAAGTACTTGAATGCACGCCATGATAGATACAATATCTGTATATCATACATCTAGTCCCTTCTTCTTAAGGTAGAACTATCGACAGAAAAAGAGAAATTTGATAAAGGCGGTAGTATGGGGCGCTGCATATTGTTATTGAAAACAGGGTATCTTCCTTTCAACATTTCTTTGTAAGGCGAAACAAGAGATGGTGCAGGTCTGATTGGATGGCCATTGGTGATCGCGGTCCGAGATCCCATGAAAGAAGATGATTTCATATAAGGTGAAGTCCTAGGTGGAGTCATTGAGATGGAATCGATGGCGGGATTTGAGTCTGCAGAAGGAGATATCCTTCGTGGATGCAAAAACAGGCTAGAACGAGGATGAGTATTCCCATCCAGAGGAAGCCGAGGAGGAGGTGGAGGCATCACCTTGGTAGACACATCACTATTTGGCCCTCCAGAAGCGATCGGAGTTACCATGATCGCTTCGGATGGCTTGGGAGTGAGAACGATGTTTTCACTTGTTTCAAGCTTTGGAGTTATGCGATCCTCATTGATTGCCTTTGCACCCTGAGTATTACCAGTATCATCTTCCTTTGGTAGTGCCTCAAAAACAGTTTCAGTCTCATCAACAGAAGCAATTGATGCTGCAACAAAGGTTCCTCCCTGCATAAATTGAGATTGAATAGTATCATGAATGGTGCAATAACTGAAGTGCTGTCCTGCCATGGACTCTTGTGCGTAACTACAGATAATTCTACGACATTCCTTTTCAATGGCGTTGGCAAGAACATTGGTATCCAAATTCACAATAATATCATTTGCATGGGACTCGCCGTTGACTCGCGTAAAGGATCCATGGATTTCTCCTGGAGTTGCCACATTGAACGAGATTGACTTGAAGGTATCAGCAATAACTGTACACTTTATATCAAGAAGGACCACATGTGCAAGGTGAATAGAACTGTCATCATTTGCAGTACTTTTACTTTCATCTGATACAGGTTTGATCTTTTTGGCACGTGGCATCTGGTGCAACACATCTGCGGTACACGTATCTTGGCATTGTTCAAGGATGTGAAAGGTTGTTCTGATATCGTGGACTGATGCTACAGAGGCGACATGTGCCAAGGCATTGATCACTCTTGCTTCAGTAGAGGCCTTAAGAAGATCTTTAATTTCGAGCAAACCCGATTGCAAGGACTTGTGATTGGTAGAGCCGTTGACAAAGGCCTTCTTGACTTCATTTACTCTGGATTCATAATCCAGAGCAACCCTTTTGGATAAAGTTTTAATCCAAGTCTTGATCCTGCATTCTACGGCGGCGTTTACACTTGCAATGATGCTTTCAGCAATTGCATTGGAAACCGAGCTGGAGCCTTCCTGGGAAATGATGTTTTCGGCAGATCGAGTGGGATGATAGGGAAACGCAGAAATTCCTTCTGGCAAAATAGAAAAAACTTGGTCTGTAAGGCTTGGGATTGAGATGGTAGTGAATGAAAAAGAAGGATTCATTTGTGGCTGAAGAATCAAACTAGAAATGGATACCTTGCTAGTATCATTGTCTTTAACATTTGATGATGTGTCATTGACATCCAGAACAATCTTGTTACTTTCAAACGACAACGACGGTGAAATGTAATTCGGAAAACTTTCTTCGATACTAGAGTCGGACGGAATTGTAGAGGAGTCATCAAGCGAGTTTGAATGTGCAGTGTCGGATTCGCTGACAATAGCTTCAGAGGCCTTGGATATAAAATTCAGCAAAAGTTCGGCTTCTGCAGTTGCTTTCTGTTTGTTTCTAGAAGAAGCTAAGCTCGAATTGCTGCGATTCACCGAATATGCACCCAATGACGAGACGATATCTGACAATATAACGTATTCCGCCGAAGTGAAAGCTTCGGATGATCTTTTTGTAGGTGGGTGGTTCAGTGGCTCCACGAAGGAGGAGGATTCGCAATTTCTCAACATTTTGAAGTGTCTCCAGATATCAAGCAAGCTACTTAGTGTTCTTTCGGACAAGATGAGGTTTTAATAGAGTTGTGTATCGGACTCTATGCGTCAAAAGTAAAGGAAGTTATAATGTAAATCTTATGATTGCACCATTAAAAAATGCTGTTCGGATTTTCACTCCAAAACATAGAATGCATATGATGGATCGTGTGGAGAGTTGACACTTCTTCAACTTCGCTTCAGACAAGAAAGCATGCGCATGAATTCGCGCATACATTTACGAATTACGTTATTTGATTGGCTGACGAGCTTTCCTATTCGTAGCTAAATAAGTAAATAATGACTAAAACGGTATTAGCTTCATCCGTTGGAATGAATGAATCATTTGTTGTGACGTATGCAGACATTATGTGACTAACAAGGCTGCCGTTTTGCATTTCCGAATTATGGAACAGATTTTTATTTTTTTTCAAAAGCAACGGAAAAATCTTTCAACTGGGAACAGAGGCGCGCGACACATGAATATATTATAATCTTGAAACACAACATCACCATGCCAGCATTAGCCGAAGTTTCGATCAACAAAAAAATCAATCATCGAAAGAGTATGCTTCTTCTTAGTGACGACGAGGAGGAAGAAGACTATGACACTGCCTTGGGAAACTCCAAGAAGAATCACATTTTCAACAATGAGGCATTCGATAATGATGACGATGATGATGAAGGATACCTTTCTCCACTAAAGCATGGGAAAGAAAATGACGTACCAAAACGAAAGGTAGACAAATCATCGGCTGTGAAGAAAACCTCCAATCCCAAAGCAAGAAAGAGACGTCGATCTTCAGCTCGATTCTTACGTTTGAGCGGAAAATTCTCAAGTGGCGGCGACATCGCCGAAGAGGAGAACGGGGAGGAAAATAAAGAGAAGTTGGCCGAGGTTTATAGCAAGGCGATTCGTTTGAATGCAGAGAATAAAATCAATGCCGCGAACGCCTGGGATTTGAAACTGGTGGAGAATATGGACAAACTTCTGGGCGACGATGAAGAGGAATTGAATCATGATGATGTGCCACTCGTCAGCACTGCAAACGATGACAAGAGGGTTAACTTTACAAAGGCTAGCTGCACTCTAGATGCCAGTGTTAAGATTTACTCCTATAGAGTTGATGATGTGCATTTGACGTCGTACAAGTTTCTTGCCAACTTGAACAGGACAGACAATGGAAAGGATTCAAAGGAAGATCACACAACAGACGCAAACAGTGATGTGGACGATGATCATTTGGAAGATGGACTTTATAATAAGAAGAAATCGTATGCAACACGTGATGGAAAGACTTCTACTGTCAAAACCGTAGAAACAAACGTTGGTAAGTTTTGGATTGTGGCTGATACGGCTTTGAAATAACTTGTTCTCACACATTCTTGACTAATATACATCGTAGCCAATCTTAATATTAGCAAACTTGACTCTGCTTATGATATCGACCCCATTTTTCATAGAATGTCTCAAAAATTTGATGAAGGGGGAGCAAAGGGACTTCTTTTGAATAATCTTGGCGTTGCCAATGATGGGTGCCGTATTATTCTTGATTCTAAAGAAGAGACCGACGGAGAAACTCCTGAGCTGGCTGAAGAAGAAATGACAGAGATGGTTGAGGAAAATGAGAAGCACAAAGAAGGAAAGGTCGACTTGACAGCTCTCATGACTAAATTTGGAGAGTCACTTTCTTCGCATTCAATTGAATTTGTTGACTTCGTACCACAGCTTGACGAATTAAGAGAAAGATATGCTTCACTCGAAGCGGAAGGTTTCGTGGATGCCGTGAAGAATATCAAGAAACCCAAGACCAATCGTTACGCCAACGATGAAGACGATGAAGCCGCAGCAGAAGAGTCAATTCATCGTGAAGCATTGGAAAGGAGCACCGTAAATCCCGGTGGGACAAGTTTTTTGCTGTCTAATACATCGATTATGAATAATGGTAGTGCAGACCATGACGATGACAATGATGAAGGAATTGGGTTTGATCTTTACGATGATGGACATGATGATGAAAACTTTGATAATTTCTTGGCCATGGATACTCATGCTGAGAAGTATTCATCTGATAGCTTCAGACATTCAGCTACTGGAGACGAATTTGCGATCCAAACAGATGATTCTAACAAAGCTGGAGTGCCGTCTTTTCTCGATGAGATTTGCGATGGTGATGTTTTAGGCCAAGGCAATCAGTTCACCTACTTCAATCTCAAGGCTCTAGAAAATCTAACTTCGGGAAATCAGTGGGCTGGATCTGCTCACTGGAAGAAAACGACAATCAAGTCAAAATCAGCCAAAAAGGCAACCAAGAATGAGACTCAGGATGCCAAGCGAAAAGACCAAAAGCGTAAGAAAAAGGAAACCCAGGTAGCCTCATTTATTGATCTTAATGCATGTGACAATTGTCTTCATGCGCTTTTGAACCATAAGAAAGGTAAAGGAAGAAAGCACAAAGCTGACCCTACTGTTTTATCTAATGCTATGATTCAAAAATACAACAGGGAAAGAAATATCCTTCCTCGTGATGCTGAAATTGATGTGAAAAACTTCACAACTTTGTTCATGAGACCTGATTCGAACCTATCTATTAATCACACTGGTTGTCAAACTAAAAATCTGAATGAAAAAACAGTTGCTTTTGAAGCGTTTGATACCACGCAGTATTATGATGACGACGGCGCGGATTATGATGACGATGGGCCGGGTTTTGAACTACATAATGATGACGATACAGACGACTTTGTTGTCAAGGAACTTGAAGGCGTGCGAAAGGTGGGCAAAATCCAAATATGCCACGCTAATGTTGCAAAGAAGGTCGACGTGAAGCGTCTTAAAAAAGATCTTTGGATTGAGTTAGAAAGAAAAACAACCCCAGAACTTGCTGAGGTTCTTTCAACGGAGAATCACGAGAGTTCAAGTAGGGATGATCCCAATGACAGTCAGCTCGAAAAGAGAGATATCGCAGTGAACACACAGAAAATTGTATCGTTCAAGGATACCGTTGAAAAGCTTGGGGCTACCGAAGCTCAGGAGGATGTTTCGTTGGCATTCTACTTCATATGTGTCCTACACTTGGCCAATGAGAAAGGATTGAAACTTGAAAACGGGCAACATGGGTTACAAGACTTCACCATTTCGAGAGACAGGGACGTTTTATCCACTGATTAAATAATTGTAATTGCGTAAAAACTATCATTTCGATCATACATTCAAACTTCATGAGAAAACCTGTTACCTGTTAGCAAATAACAAATAAAGTAGAACATATTCTGTAGAACTATCTTGGACTACTGTGATCCTAATTTATCGCTGATATGATATCGTCGCCACGTCGCCACGTCGCCACGGTAACTTCCGAAGTCGAAACTTGAAACTTTCATGATCATTTTAGAATCATCATCCCAGTTGTCTAACACTGCTGTCAAAAATACATAGGAGAAAAGAATTAAAACAATGCTCAATCGTTTCTCTTTCAAACATGCACTATTCATAGCAACAGTGTCATTAATTGTCCTTGAAGCATTCAATTATGAATTCATTCTCTCCGCCACAAATCTTGCTGCTGATACCGGTAGTACTGCTTCGGCTGCTGTCGGAAATTCAATCATGACGATATCTAATACTAATGATTTTGACGTCGCAAGACTTGAGTCAAATGGATTCTTCGATGATATTACCAGCACACATTGGCAAAGATTGAAGGATATTATGGCTGAAGCAAAGGACCACAAGTGGGATTACAAGGGAAACCCCGAACTATCAACGAGTATTAAATTTTGGGCAAATGTACGTTTTTCAAATCACAATATTTTTTGTACATCTTGGAAAGACATCATCATTATCTAACTAGTACATACTACCTTAAATTGCTCTCTTCAGAACTACGAACCAAATTTCAATTGCCCTTTTGAAAGGAGGGTTGGATGGCCAAATGAAAATGGTGATGGGCCGAAGTGGATCTGTGATCCTCACCGCATTGTTAGATTAGCTAAGGAGCGTAAGGCAAAAGATCCTAATCATCCTGGGTGCGTTGTATTTTCTATCGGATCTAATGGTGATTTCTCTTTTGAGCTCGGCATGATGAATATTGTAGGAAACAACACTTGCGAATACCACATCTTTGACATTAATAATTACTCTCATAACGTACCAAAAGATCTCGGAAGGGTTTATTTTCACCATTGGGGCATTTCGAAGCAACAAGATCGACATAATGAGCCAGATATGTCAAAATGGAAACCAGCAATCGATGCAAAGGGATTCAAATTCTTTGGGTTGAAAGACACTATCCACCTTCTGGGTCTTGAAAACTTGGACGCAATTGATGTTTTTAAAATTGATTGTGAAGGGTGTGAGTTTGATACAGTCCATGACTGGGTCAGTCCTGACATACCGATTATGCAACAAATACAAGTTGAGATTCATGGCGCCCGACCAAACGTGAAAGAAATCTTTGGAATTCTAAATGATGCTAGCTATGCTAGATTTCACAAGGAATCAAATATTCTATATAACTCTTGTATTGAATATGCATTCATCAAGCTTGACCCATCGTTTTTTCCAAACAAGAAGGACAACAAGTCGAAGAAGAGCTAGACATATCATGTTCTTCTTGATTTTCCAGCTTCCATGCTGGTCCCTTTGAAACTGGAAAACGTCAAACAAACATGGATTGCATGAATTGATTATCGTATATCGTATCATCATATCTATCTTAGTAATCTAACAGTGTATCACATTTTTCTATTTTTTCTTTTGCTGTTTTTTCTTTTGGCGTTTATGCCACTGTTATCCGTGTTAGTGCACGGTGTAGATAGCTCCAAGTTGAACTTTCTCGAGTCTCCTCTCGGTTCCACAGTCGCTACACATCATTATATTTCTAATCACACAGACGATACAAGATCATACATAATAATATGAAGTTATCATCAGCTCTTTCCATTTCTTTTGCTCTTTTGAGCTCTACAGTCTCCACGAACGCATTTACTCCATTGTCCCATGCGCCCAAATCAACATCGCTCTTCAGTTCGGCCGCAACTGAAGAAGCCAGCTCAAAAGTTGCATCCCCTTCGGGTGATCGCGATATTCTTGTCCGTGCAGCACGAGGTGAAAAGGTGGAACGTACTCCCGTGTGGTTAATGCGTCAGGCTGGAAGATACATGGCCGAATTCCGCGAATATAGTACGAAATACCCCTTCCGCGAGAGATCTGAAACACCTGCAATGGCAACAGAATTGTCGCTGCAGTGCCATCGTGCGTACGGAATGGATGGAATCATCATGTTTTCCGATATTTTGACTCCTTTGCCTACTTTGGGAATTGAGTTTGATGTTGTAAGAGGCAAAGGTCCTCAGATTTATACCGAGATCAGAACTGAAGCTGATGTTGCAAAGTTGTCTCCAGTCGAGAGCATTGATTTTGATAAAACATTGCCCTTTATCAGAGAAATTCTTGGAACTCTTTCAAAGGCAGCTGAAGAGGGAAATACCTCTTTGATAGGATTCGTTGGGGCTCCGTTCACGCTTGCTGCTTATACGATTGAAGGAAAGTCCAGCAAGGATTGCCTCACTACCAAGAAGATGATGATGGCAGATGAAGAAGGAAGTAACAAAGCAATGTCTCAATTTATCGATCAGTTGGCAATAATGATTGGAAATTATGGATGTCATCAAATTGAATGCGGAGCTCAGGTGATTCAAGTGTTTGAATCTTGGGCGCACCAATTGAGTCCAAAAGATTTCGAACAATTTGCCAAGCCTGCCGCTCAGAAGGCAATTAAGATCATGAAAGAAAAATATCCTAATGTTCCAGTAATTTACTTTGCAAATGGAGGCTCTTCGTTTTTGGAACTTCAGCGAGATATGGGATGCGATATGATTGCAGTAGATTGGGCTGTAGATATGGCAGAGGCACGCAAAATTCTTGGACCCGATGTGCCTATCAGTGGTAACGTAGATCCACGTATTTTGTTTGGTTCCAAAGAGCAAATTGAACAGGCTGTTAGAGACTGCATCGATAAGGCTGGAGGCCCGGGAATGCATTTACTTAATCTTGGACATGGCGTAATGCAGGGCACTCCTGAGGAAGCAGTTGGTTGGTTAGTCGATGAGTGCAAAAGGTACAAGGGAAAGGCAGAGTAAATTAACAATAGAATCCTTATTTAAAATTCATGGTCTATTATAAGATTACTAATGCGTGATCAGTTGCGAGTTACCACCATTATTTCGCACATTGAAAAACTTTTCAACATTACCGGTCCAATACTTATGCAGTACATCCCGTGATTCTATTGATGCATCGAACAAATCAACAATCCGTTGATAGTTATCACCTATTTCAATCTGAAACATTTGAAAATGTTTCAAGTTCCAAGAAACGTACTTTTTGGCATATAATGATGCATTTTCTTGCCCATGCGACTCCGAATCGAAACGCTTTAAAACGGATAGAACTTCATTATCTATAAATTGATTCACGATCTGGAGATGCTCCTTTACAGCGACAACTTTCGATTGTTTAGACATAAATTCTAGAAACAACCGAGAGCATATTCTTCTCCAGATCCAAACGACCTCATTGGATGGGAACTTTTCAACATAAAATTTACAACTACTTTTGTCATCCCACATTAACTTTGATAAATACTGCAACTTCCATGATGCATGATCACATCCAGAATCATCCTTCAGTATTTTCAAATACATTCGAAGTATTTCTCCGCCATAGTGAGCTGCAGAGTGATCGCTCACGTGCTGTTGTAACCAGACATGCGTGATCCACTGTATTTCACTCTCCATTAGCTGTTTTACAGCTTCACTTTTATTTTGTTGCATATGAGAATAATCGATGACAATATTTAGACGGTATGTCCAACAATAATAATTTTTTGGATACTTATCGGCTATTAAAGTGCATATGCTTAGCTCTTTTTTCAACAATTCAAGGGTAGTTTTTGATTGATCATTCATCAAATAGAAAGGTATTATCATTTTCCAAACCCATCTTCGATACGCCCACGAATTTGGCCTGTGGGATAATGAGAAGGTGAGTCATTACAGAATCACAAAACATCAAAACGCGTGTCACTCACTAGAGATAGAATGGGTATCACAGGGGTGAACTTACGCTTTGGAATGTTGAGTGAATAATAAATCAAGATAATACAACTCATTTTCGAGTATTTTCCTCTTTTCTTCGTCATGTTTTTGTTTATGTTGGCTTAACTTTTTCAGAACTAATCTTCTTCGATCAGACCATGCAGTTGCATGGTCTGGACACACCAATAGAAGACAAGTTAATACTTTCATCATGTCATCCCCAATTTTTTCGTCGTCCATGCTTAGGACCTCATTCTTCATTTGTTTATACACGGAACGAAAGTTCCGAGAAAGCTGAGCAAGGCACGGAAAATGAATACCAAGGTAGATATCCTCTTTCAGGAAGGACGTGTTATCATCTTCCAACGGTAAAATTGTTAGCTCTAGTTGCTTTGGTATTGGTTCTGTATTTAACAGGGAAAATAGCTCATTAACAATTTCCATTTCAGACTATTGCTTTATAGGAACATCCGATGGAATCACTTCACAGTTCTTGATTTATGTATATATATTTATGTGTATGGACGTGGACATCTCTAAAGCTTTTTAAAATAAACAGGGGATGGGGCAACAGGATTGGTTCAGCATTCAGCTGCCTCCGTGATGATCTTGCGCTAAATCACGCATCACGCGTCGTGAAATCACCATCAGGTCGTGTCTCGTGTCATTGCCTTCAAACGCGTGACTCTCTCAATCGTTTAGTAAAAAACAAACAAACTTTTCACAAAAACCAAACTCTTAACTCCTTCACACTTCGTTTCTTCATAATATAAGATTTAAATAGGGGTAATCTCATGCCTTGAACATGCAAAATGACATCACAAATGTTGTCACAATGCTTCAAGAAGCTAAAAAGCTCAACAATGACTTGGGACGTCATGTTCGAAGGGCCTCCTTTAGTACGCATTTGACAGGCAGATTTTATCAAAACAATTCCTTAGAATCGCACAAAGCCAGAAGTAATCGAATTTCTAAAATGAAGGCGGAACGTCGAAAATTAGAAAAGTTCTTGGAGCTTGAGGAAAAGAAAATCAAGTTCTTGGAGGAAAGATTGTATGAAAAACAGATGGAAAGACGGAGAGAAGAGGATAAACGGATGATACAGAATTTAGCATGCATCAAAATTCAGTCTAGCTTCAGATGCTTTTCAGCATATAATAAATTGCAGTTGTTACGTGTCGAAAGGGATATAAAAGTTTACGTTGTTCTATGGCTTCAATCTATTTTTAGAGGAAATAGAGACAGATGTTTAGTACAAAGAATGAAAGATGAATTATTTCGACAACTTAAGGAGAAATTAGCATCAATATGCATTCAAACACAAATGCGTCAGTATATAGCTAAGAATCGACTTTCTGAAAAACGCCAAGAGAACATAATTAGAAGGCACAATGCAGCTTGTATTGTGCAAGCGTTGATAAGAGGACACCGAGACAGATGTAAAGCAAAACGAAGACGACAAGAACTTGCATCAATTCTAATACAAAGAGTCTATAGAGGATTCTGTGGTCGAAAACTTAGAGATAAGAAGCGTACAAAGAAAACGAAACGAATTCCATTACATGAGCGTCGATATAGTTCTTATGGCGCAGCTGTAGCTGTAGATATTTCTAGAAGGGGAAGTATGTCAAGTAAGAATGTGTCAAATGTAACGAATACTCAAAATAGACGAGCATCGCTTCCTGGATGGGATGTTCTCCGCAAAGCAGTTAGCGCAGAAGCCGCGAAAGTCAAAAAGCCTCTGA
>Ga0213868_10003706_pt1 | contig 14166 bp, 8 predicted proteins | sample PICome_9_FD_160087 | JGI IMG/M metagenome (GOLD analysis project Ga0213868, IMG submission 160087) | Coastal seawater microbial communities near Pivers Island, North Carolina, United States - PICO127 | ecosystem: Environmental > Aquatic > Marine > Coastal | place: USA: North Carolina | collected...
CTTTCCATCGGCGCATCCATATTTCTACTATTCCTTAGTAACATTACCCTTACCAAGTCAGAGACAAGCTTCGATGTTCCGGAAGTCGGATATACAGTTCAGCGTGAATCTCTCATCAGCCCCCATCGGGACACTACTAGCATCGTTCTACCAACCAAGAGCGATTTCACTGACCAAATTACATTTCATTTTGCCCCTCGTAATGAAAGAACAATGAAAAATCTTCCAGATGACTTTAGTCATTTTTATCTTGAAAAAGAATTGATTCACCCAATATCAACTTACACTCCAAAACTGGATGAATATGATTTAAATGGAACGGTCTACAATGAAGAGGATTTCACTGATGACACTCACACTCACGCGGACGAATGGTATATGAGTTACTATTCATTTGATGATGATTATAACCGCAATGATTCCACTAGAAATAAATCATGTCGAGCCACTGCGTTTCATAGAAACCATCATCCTACCTGCAACATTGCGCACGAAAGTCCCATATTAAGTGATGCTTACGAAGGGTACTACTTCAGTAGTGGCACTTTCCGAGATGCATTTTCTATTTATGACGATGAATTAGTTTTGAAAATTGGTTCCTACCAGTCTATGCCCTATAACTATGAGTTGCATGAAATGATTCGTATTGATGCCAATGTTATGAATCAACTTTCTACGCATAAACAAATTGTCAATTTATACACCCATTGTGGAATATCTCTGATTGTTGAATCGATAAATGGTCCTAGGCTAGACACCATTATGATGAATGATGAGCGAAAAGAACTCATCGAACAAGGAAAAGATGAAGATTCTCTTCCTGACCGTTGGACCCCTACACAAAAGCTTGACATGGCAATAAAGATGGCAGAAGCGCTATCTTTGCTTCATTCTCATCCAGGTGGAGTCATAGTTCATGGAGATGTACAACATGTTCAGTATCTTCTTGATGAAGATGGTGAAAGTGTTATATTGAGTGATTTTAATAGAGCAGAGCCTCTTCTATTTGATGAGAGTACAGGAGAATATTGTAAATATGTAGTTGGTAGAGGGGGTGGAAATGTAAGAGCACCGGAAGAGTACAGTGAGGAACCTTTGAATGAAAGCATAGATGTGTATAGCTTTGGACCTGTCCTGTATAGTATCCTTACCGGGAATGAACCATTCATTGATGATCATCATATTGAAGAAGACGAAACGTGGCATTTCATTAAAGAGGGTTTATTACCGATCGTACCAGCTGAGATTCGTGGAAATTCTTTCGCCGAAGCTGCGATGGTAGCAATAATGTACAAGTGCTTTGAATTTTTTCGTAAGTTATATTGATTTCATTTTGGGAGATGGTTTAAAAATGTCAAAATCTTACAAAGTATATCATTTTTAGCTGAAAAGAGAATAGACATCTTTACAGTAATATCACTCTTGCGAGAAGCAAAGGCCCTTAATGATCGATTAGAGAGTATCGAAACGTCTGAATTTAATTTTGATAGATATAATCCACGATTGATGAACCCCGAATATTTTGAGAACTTGTCTCACCAAAAAGATAATCACCACGATGGGGAAAATAATGAATACCATGAGGAGGAGGATTTGGAACATCATGATGTGGACGATATCGAATATTATGAAGAGCACAATATAGACGATAACAACGAACACAATGATCGAGAAGAAATTGAATATTACGAAGAACACCATCTTGGATATGAACAAGAGCAACACCAGGACAACACTATCGACTACCATGGTGGAGGAGAAGACATCGAATATTACGAAGAGCACTATTTTGAACATGACCACGAAGATAATGATATTGAAGACCACGATGCTGAATACTACGAAAAAGATCATTCTGAATTACGCTAGGGGTGTTATATCTATTTTATTGTGAGTAGTTTCAACCAAGATACAGAATACCAAGTAGAAAATAAAGTGGTGTGTACGTCGCATATACATTGGCAATCATATTCAGTGCGACAAGATTGTCGCACATTGATCCGATGACCCATGGTACACTAAGACACATTACAAAGAATACTTTGGTGAACAGGTTAGTGTCGCCATGTGAAGGAAAAGCTAGAAGTGGTACTAGAAATACGGATGGTATTAATCCAAGAGACACATGTACCAGAGATATTGGCGCAAGAATGTAAATTGAAAGAAGACATGCAGACATCTGGACATTTTTATTCTTCTCGGCATCATTTTTATTCGGTCCATCAACACGCGTCTTTGATGCGAAGAATCGAGTGAAAGCAACGTATAATAAAAATAGCAGTACTTTTTGGATTGAGGCTTGGCTTTGAATCATATCTTCCCAGTTCAAAATGTACAATACGATAGATACCACCCCAGCCCCGATGAGAGAGCTGAAAATGACGTCAAAGCGGAACGTACTGATGTCAACAAGTAGTAATAGAAAGACACGCACCACGAGAGGTATCAGCACTAGTATTGTCGGTACGATGTATTCACTGAAAGAAACAAAATTATCGCCGTTCGGAAGTATATATTGATTCACGTTATGGTGCAACCTTTCACTGAGATTACTAAGGCCACGGACAAGATGTTCAACAGCTCGTATTGTAAGTGCAACAAAGCCTATTTTTACTTCAGATGGGTGAAACCTATGTATTTGTGCACGAATTGTGATTGAATCGATGCCATGCCTTAATGCAGTTGCATGAGGGGCAGTTCTTGAGGATCGAAGAGAGAACAATTCCAAAACAAAACGTAAATATATATATATGTAAAACAGAAACAAATCTTTGTCATGAATGAACAACATGTTAAAACGAAATCATACCTTCCAAAGGATGCCATCATAAATGATATCATGTGTATCAAATCATTTCCCCATTGTCTTATCCATCTATTTTCAGGTAGTATCCTTGTAACTCGCTCTTCCCAATACTCTACATTGTAGGGATGGACTTGAATATCGGGTTCAGCTCGAAGCCATGCCCTCCACAAACTCTTTTTCACAGCAGATACAAGATCTAAATTTGGAAGAGTACCATAAACACCATGTGGTAAGATGATAATCTTATCAGATGTTTGCTCATCCGAAAATTCTGATTCAATGACCACCAGTTGCCTTACTAGTAAGCTTGAGATTGAAAAGGGTATTGATTCAGCAGTATTCAAACCATAAAAGAGATCAAAAAAGGTATCCACAGAATGACTTGTTGAGATATTGGATGAGTTTGGGACAATTATCAAGATGGTTTTCGCTAACCATGGTTTGAAACTGAGTCTATCCATCATAATTAACAAATAGGTATGTAAAGCACTCTGCTTCCAGGAGGCTGTGTACGGGAAAACTAAGACAATAGCTTCTGTCGGAGTTGTAGGTGCCATGTGGGGAGTAATTTTAACGATGCTGATATTATTATATTCATAACACTGGAGTGAGGGTGACAAAGAAAGCTGAACATGATCCGATTCGAGTGGATTGCGTATCACTTGACACATGAATTCAGGGGCATCTTGAGCAGCAGCATCCTCTCCAAGTGTAATAATCGGATACGGTTCAGACCAAAATGTTCTAACATCAAACATATGTTCATCTGTGTAGATTCCTCTACACTTTAATTCCCCAGTGATGATAGACACTATCGGGTGACACAGGATCCATAATAACCCTACTAGATATGGACCGTATAGGAATCTTTTTCTCTTATCTGAAAAGCCCTTATAATAATCAACTTTTGCACCGATTGAAGAGCATTTTCCTTCTGTGCTAGGCTGCGATGGTTCATCTTGTCTGTTCATATCATCAAACTGAAGGAATAACAAACAAGACAAAGGCGACAGAAACACGAAAACAAACCAAACCGTACTATCTAGGCTATATTGATAGATTTTCAAATTTTCAAAAAGATACACGATGCACTCGTATGTAATGTACAACCCTGTAACGTGACAACCAGACTGGCAATCTGAACGGCATGATAAATAGAGGGTCAACCCATATGATTATGGTGAAGATCTGTTTCAAACGGATTCATTTTTACTTTGGTTGTCGACATCCATCACATTATTTCAAATCCGGTTCATAGAGGCATCGTGCTAACTAGGCTTTATTGACCAATGTTCTGAATGTGTACCAAGTTGTGTATAAAAACTGTCCACTTGAATCTATATTGTATGACTGACTGGATGAGCAGTTGATTTGGACTTCGACGGTGATGTAAGGTATGAAACCATTGGGACAACTTTAAGATACTGTGGTTCTTCTTGCAAATTGGAGTACGAGAAAGATTGGAAAATGACAACCGTGAAGTGTTGGGGGTTCGAGTGATCGACAGCCAATGATGAGCTAGAGCTCATTGGAAAAAAAGGCAAAACAGTAGACAGTAGATGAACTACCATTGACATTTGGCACGCCGTAGAAGTATCTACACATAGTCATCACTGCATTTCAACTATGAATTGCAATCTCTCAAGAACTATTGGAATCGTTTTATTATTATTATTATTATTATGTGCTGAGCATACCTTTGTTTGTGCTCTACTGCTATTATCGCCTACATCGAAAATGATCAGGATGCCTACCTTTCTTACATTGGCGACATCTGACAACCATCGAGGTACTTATGATTTCTCTTCGCCTTACGGAAATAATATTTATTTTGATTCATATAAGATAGCAATGTCAGATGTATTGAGCTCATTTCGAGTGATGCAGAAAAAGGATCGAGAAGAAGATCTTGAATCAGTGAAAAGATTCTTATTTGCATCCAATAGAACTGTTGATATTGATATCTCTGTCAACGACTCCAATGAATTTCACAAGAAGATAAAAACACAAGCGCAGAACTTTGAACATGACACAAAGCTTAATTTAAATCAGAGACAATTAGCTCTCCGAGCACTTTCTTACATGGGTGACTATTGTGCGAAGAAGCAAACGTCTTTTCCGCTTCATGTTGCATGGGATAAAATCAAAGAAGCAGGTCTGACCCCTCGAAATCATGCTTTGAGCTCATATCTTTACATTCTTAGCTCACAAATTGATGACAGTAATGAGGTTCAGATTTCCTACGATGGAAGTCAGATACCTGGAGAAGTCGCCATGTTTCATGATTTTCTTTATGAACCAACAGAGAACACTGTTTCCATTCGGATAAAAAGTTTCGTTCGACAAGGAAATGCTGAGGATGCAGAAGATTTACTGTGGGGGCTGGGAGCTGCAAACCCTCATGTATTACGATTGCGCACTTGTCTTCCTGTTCTTGAACTGTATTGTCAACAAGGAAACATGTCATCTGCATTAAGAGTGTACCATCACATGCGAGACGCGCCTTCTGTTCACTTTGAATCAGATACATATGTCAACTTCATATCATCGCTTGCACGATTAGGATACTTTAAATGTGACGCTCACAATATTGAAGGTGCCTCTGATCTTGGATATCCAAATAGCGGACCTGAGCTACTTGATCGGTTAGCATCAGATATGGCCGAAGAAATTTTAGAAATTACTAGTATGCAAGCGATACATATTCGTAATTCAATGGTGGAAGGATTCATCGGTACTAGTAGTGTTCGTAATCTTGCAAAAGTACCATTTGATTGTACTCTAGCACCGGTGGATGTTCCTGCAGAACCAGATGAATTAGTTGCAAGCCGTGTCACGATCAATTCAAGTTCAATGTCCTGTCCTAGAACCAACACCAAGCTCCGTTTGATTCATCTTGAAAACGACCAAAAGGAACACATGCATACTACTTTGTTGAAGATGGCAGATACACAGTTTGAGGCGTATGATGCTATGCTTCAAAGTAAGGGGCACAAATCTTCGAAAGCAAATAATTTGGAAGAAAATTATGCAGCAAAGCACTTAGAAAGCTTTGCCGATTGGCTTGATAAGAGAGATGGTGAGCCATTTACGGTGATTGTAGATGGAGCTAATGTAGCATATTATGGTATTGGTAGTATCAATTACCATCAAGTCAAGCTTGTTGTTGATACTCTTGAGGATATGGGTGAAACACCCCTTGTCGTAATTCCACAAAAGTATACACAGAATAAGTTCTACTTGAGAAAAGGGTATATACAAGAGCTGACATTAGCACAGACAGAAATTTTAGAAAATCTTGATTCAAATGGAAAATTGTACAAAGTACCACAACGATGCTTAGATGATTATTATTGGATGCTATCATCTGTTTCAAATCAAACCGTTTCACGAGGTGACAGGAATATTGATGTATCGGTTGAAGATGATAGGAGTAGATGGCCAGGAACAAGACCGCTCATTATTACAAATGATCAAATGAGAGATCATAAGCTTGAGCTTTTAGAGCCACGTCTGTTCAGGCGATGGTCTTCAAATACTATTGTTAACTATCACATACCTCCTTACACCGAGGATAAGGAACAACATGTGACATTCACAACAGCTGAGTTTGTTAGTAGAGAAATTCAATCGAATCCTGCTAATACTAGTGACGGGATTGTATGGCATTTTCCAGTATGCGATTGGCATCAAAATGATAGATTTTGTTTGAGATTGCCTCACTCATGAAACTTTGACAAGAACAACTATTTATCTACTTAGTATTGTTATTTTTTATTTTTGTCAATCAACTACAATTCAGTTCTTAGTGTATATCCTGCAAAAGTTAGAAAAAGCGAGATCCAAATCTTCGTGGACAGTTTCATGTAGGGTCTCTTTACAAATCCTTGCGGACTGTAGAATAGAATGATGAATTTTAAGAGCTTCGATGTAATCTTCTTCAACGGTAAATGATTCTTTCTCGATTCTGTAGCAGAGACAGTGTGTTACAGAGGAGATAATTTTCGATGCCTCTTTTTCCTTCGTATTAATCCATTTAATCATTTGATACATATCAAGAGGGGAGGAAGAGGTTTGTTTGTGGGTGTGAAGTAAATTTAACGTGGCCTCTTTTAGCGTTTCAATACATCGTCTCATTTCTGATAGAAAGCCATCATCATGCAACGAATCATTTATTTGAGTATGGTTTACATCAATGTCCTTGGTGGAACGATTGTGTTTGACATCTTCCAGGGATTGTACTTCATTACTCACTGGTTGAGTCTCATCATTTTGCTGGGCCATTTCAGTATCAAGTCCGACCTTTCTCACGCGCTTCACGAAGACCAGCGGGATCCTTTTATCTTTGTCACCATCATCATAGTCAATATCAACCGTCTTATCTTGATGAACCATCGAAATGACTCCCGGATAGTAACCGCCAGTCCCTCTGAAACGTGCCTCAACAAAGTCTCCAATACTTACTTCTTGAATGTTGCTGTCACGTCGAGAGTCTTCTACCACTATGTTTCTTATGAGAGTTTTCGGGACTCTCTTTTCCTTATCTCCGTCGTGATAATCAATGTCAAAAGTATCATTGTCTGGGTGAACCTTAACAATGGTTCCTGGATAATATTGGTTAAAGGAACTTCCACCGAAAATCGCTTCAACTTCGTCCCCAACTTTGAAAGTTGTAGCAGATTCCATATCTTTACTGATCAAAAGGATATTGGAACCGCTGAGCCTCTCATCATAATCACCATCATCATAGGCGATAGAGTAAAAGTCGCTTCCTAGTACAGCACTAATCGTTCCTCTATAATAGTCCCTTCCTCCTCGGAATTTCGCTTCAACCTTATCTCCAATAGAAAAGGTGGGTGTTTCAAAACCATCGGCTGCTATATTTACGTTTTCTCCCACATCTTTGCCTTCCAAATCTATCTTATTTGACAACACTTCACTCTCTAATACTCTTTCGGTCGTTGAAGCGAGGTGAACTCTGTCGTTTACGGACGTGAGAAACGAGGAACTGCTAAGACCAGCCTTCTCTGTCTTCTTTTCAGCATTTTCTTGCTTCAAAGTAAACGTGTCATTATCGCCAACGGCCTTCGTGTTGTCTTCTGATGATGAAGAATGTTTTTCTTTCATGCGTATCATCGATTTAGAAACGCCAAGCTCTCGCTCCCCATCGTCGTAAAGAATGTCGAAAGTACCATCGAAACGCTTTCGGAGAATTTTACCTGGGCAGTATCGATTACTTCCCCTATATTTAGCCTCGATTTCGGCCCCAATGCTTAGAATTGTATCAATTTGTTTTTCAGGTGACATGAGATGATACAGATTCTTGGCATTTACGGGGGTTCGAATTAGTTCCCTTGGGACCCCCAATTCGCGATCTCCGTCGTCATATTGGATATCATAAGATCCATCATACCTACATCGTATAATTTTGCCCGAATAGAATTGAGATTTTCCTCTATATTGAGCTTCGACTTCAGTGCCAATAGCAAATCGATCATTTTCAGTATTATCAGATTTTTTAGTTGTGTTCACATAAGTGGCTGAGTATTCTTCCTTCACAACATCTTTCGATACTACAAGGCGAATATTTTCCTTTGCAATTCCGAGTAATCTTTTGCCGTTATCACAATAAACATCAAATGTTCCATCGTACCGAGCTCTTAGAATCTTTCCTTGAGTAAAATCGTCACTTTCGTTGATTCGGGCTTCAACGTGACTCCCAATCTTGAAAGGACTTTCACTCTGGACTGATCCTAGTTTTGATACACTTAGTTTTTCATTTTCATGCTGATGATTCGAGAGTCCGTACAGATCATTTTTTCCAGAAGAATTCGATCTCAAAGAAAGTTGGGGATTAATGTTGCAATATTCACTTTGGACTGAATTGAAATTGTCAAAAGGAATTTCATCTCGTTTACTTGATTTTCCAACCTCATCTTTTTGTTCGGATTTGACAGTAGCATTGTCCCTCGCGAGATCTTGAACGCCGAAACCAGTTCGATTTTTCTGTTGTTGAATGCCTTTGCTTTCCATTACCAAATTATCCGGTTTTATATTACGAGGGAGAGAAGAAGAGAATGCTTTATTCATTGCTGTTGTCACTGATTCTATTTTGCCATCAAGTTTCTAAAAAACTAATTATTTTTTTTAAGTAGTTGCTGTTCAATTTGAATATTCATTAGCCCAGCATTAAAGGACCTTCTCTCAAATTTACTTTTGAAATATATGTACATTTCATTAGAAATGAATCGAAAGTTTGATCGTGTTTAATAGTTAATGCAACGACATTGGTGATATTATGTGACAATGGTCACAGCCTAAATAAGCAGTGGCTGTTTTGAGCCGATTGTTCAAATAGTGCTCATCTAATCGGATATTGCCCCGATAACCGGCCGCCAATGCGGCTTGGCCAAGGGATATTTTATTAGTGTTCCTTGGAATATCATAGATAACAATGTGGCTGGACGTTGCAGCTGCAGCGAGTCTTAACAAATCTGCTCCATTCGCATAACCTCTCTCGTCCAGAGCTTTGCCCTCTTCCACTTGAGCCTCACCATAACGACCGCCTCCATATTGTATTCTCATATCCTTTACTAAATCATACCCATCTTCCCCAACAGATTCATAACTAATACCGCCCCAGGGTGGGTCCATAAAAATTACATCAATGACGTCAGGCAGTAGTTCCACTCCTCCAATTAGGTATCCATCACAACGCTCAAACAACGTACTTGGGCCTTGACTTGCATCGCGTTTATGAATGACAAGTTTTCCATTTTGGTAACAGTTAGCAACCACGTGCAGCGTGTCACATTGGATAAATACAATCTTTTGAGGTGGAATACCATAAATCAAAGCATTTCTCGCTGCCATGCGTAGCTTATTGCGATCTAAATCCACACATACGACTAATGATATTGGAATATGAGGCCCAAGCTTGGCAAACGCTATACTATTGCCACCACAACCACAGAACGCGTCCAGAATAACAACACCCGGTAGAACAGACGGTTGAGTATTTTGTACAAGAGATGAAATGATACCTTGTCCTTGGGGTCGTTGCGAGGGCATCCCAGCAGCATGCATTTGCCCTGCTGGTAAGTGAAGATGTCCAATAATGTTCTGTCTCATTCTTAGAATCCCAGGAATTAACATACAAAATTGCTCAGCGACGTATTCTGCTATGATTTCTGGTGTCACAGAAAACCATCCCTCGCCATCCAATTGGATCCCCTGATCAAATCTACTGAACAGGCGTCTACGCTGTGCCCAATATTTGTCATGTATCACGGCAGGGTTAGGGTTAGGCGTACTTTGATCCATATAAAAGTTTTTAGGTGTATTCGAATCGTAACATCGAGCGGATATATGTTGTTCTTTTTGATATACTTTGACACTGCCCAAGATGTGAGCATTCGCAGAACCAACTTTTTCATCAAAGAATCTAACGGGAGGAGGTTTTATATAATAGAAGAATGAGACTGGGGGTGGTGGTTCAGAAAGACGCGTTTGATTGCTTGAATGATCATTGGCTTGATGATCATTGTTGTTCCTTGATGACATGGATGGCTCGTCGAAAAAGTCGGCCAATCCATCGCCGGAATTTTCTAGACCGTAGTTGGCATCTAGAAGAGCCTGCTCATGCTTCAGATTTTGACGAGTGGCGGCTGGCCCATCAAACAAATTCACACGTTGAACTATAACCGTCATATCTGCTGGATTCTGTGGCATGACGTTGATGCCGTTGTTGATATTGTTGATGTTATTGTTGTAGCCATGTTGGTGATGGTGGTTCATAGTTTTCCTACAGAGAGATTGGGTGACGCTACACGAGTCAGACCCTCAATTTTCCACCTCCTTTGACTCTTAAAATAAGATGGCACTATAAAGCTAGCGTCGATTGACTGGATTAGATTACAATGTACGGGCATGTAATTCGCCAATTATAATTTGTTGTCAGTAATTAAGTGGATCCGGGAGATCTACGGAAGGCAGAACTGGAAGGTGGAAGGAGGTCCAGTAAAAGCTAATACAAGTCGATCCTTACAGATGTAAATGTAAGTGGTAATTTACACAGAAATTTGTCAATCGAAAAAAATGACAAACGCCTATGTCCAAGAGCGATACAGAGTTTGAGTATGAGTGAGGTTAATACCATGACTTTAGTATTTTTCAAATATGTCTAACCCAACTGAGGTATTCGCACACAAAATCGATCGTCCAATGGCCAATCACTCACTGGAAAATGCCAAACAGATCCACAAATTGAATCATGTTTTTGAATCTCACGACTAAAGAAATCTGCTGTGGAAAATCCGATTTCACGATCGGCGCATTCAGATCCTACAAAGGCTGTGAAATTATAATTCACAATATAACAGCTTGTCCACCTGCGGAACAGTCTCGGTTCCAAAAAGCCAAGTCTGTGATCTCTCATCTGATCATTGGTGACAAGCATTGGACGTGCTCCAGGCCATCTGCCATCTTCGTTGTCGGCAGGAACATCCAGATTGATGCCTTGACGAGAATTCGTTTGATCAGAGACACTTGCCAGCATCCAATAGTAGTCATCCAAGCAACGAGGAGGAACTCGATACAACCGTCCTTCTTTCATGAGGCCTTCTAGTATTGCTCTCTCATCACTGGTCAACACCTGTTTTCGAGCAGAGCTACTTGTAGTTGAGCTTATCCAAAAGGAATTACTGCAATATTTAAATGGGAGAATCACAAGAGGATTTTCCTTCATTTTCTTGAGAGCATCAACCATAAATTGTATTTGATGGTAATTAAACGAGCCCTGGTTGAAGTTTTGCATGTAGTATGCGACGTTTGCACCGTCTTTCAATGGGTGAGATTATGTCGTCAAGTTCAAAATATAATACTCAAATTAATATAATGCTCCACATGATACGTACCTACAATTGCAGTGAATGGCTCCCCATCTCTAGTATCTAACCACGATGCGAATTGATTTAGTTGGTTAGCTGCAAAGTCATCGTTCTTGCTATTATTGCTACCTGCAGTGAAGTCTTCAAACTTTTGCTTAGAAAGTCCAAGAAGACTCTGGTGTAATTGATGTTGCTGATCCTTTTCCAGCTTGATCAGCTGTAATGTCACCCCTGATCGAGGGCAAATACCATGCCTGTGCACTGTGACACGGCTTAGTATCGGTTCATTGTCGTTGGCTTTTTCATTATTCTCCTTGATCCCTGACAGCGTACTTAGAAGTTCAATGTTATCGAATAAAGTGTCCCCTTTGAAGCACATAGCGATGGAGTTATAAATTCTTCTTGCTCCAGCTGAACTAATCTCCATTACATCCTCCGCCATTTCAGTTACAAGTTCGTCAAATAAACCAGGGCCACATGAATTGGAATATCCAATTTCGTTTGCCCCATCTATACCATGAGATGATGGACTGAAGTATCCGTTTTCGCCTAATGTTGACAAGAGAAGAACATAATTTTCAGATTCCAATCGCACTGAATTCTCATTTCGCATTCTCTTGAACAATCGAAGAGCCGATGAAACATTTGCTTGTTCGCAGTATAATTTAAGTACAGGCAAATATGTTCGCAGCTTTGCATCACTTGAGGTTGGGAATGAATCCAGTAATGTTTCTGCTGCTTCTGCATCGCCCAGTGCCACAAGACGTTTTACCCGTAAGCTTATTGATTTTTCTGTCGGATCATAGAGCAAATCATGAAAGAGAGCAAGTTCTGTAGCTAAATCAATTGAATCTTTTCTCTCCTCCTGGGAATCTTCTATTTCCTCAGAACCCAGTATGCTCATAACACTACTGAGTTCTCGAGGTGTATTTCTACTTCTACGAGATGACGTCAAGAGTCCAGCTGGCATCATAGTTCCAGTAACATACATAAATACATCAATGACATCACTGGTTGGAATCATACCCGCTTCTTTCATTTTTTCCCATGCTACCACCAGCGGTTCATCTGTGCAATTTTTCGCACAGATTGACGCTAGCACAGAAAATGATCTCATGGCTACTTGATATTGTTCTACAGTGAAATTTGTCTTTTTTAAGAATACTTCTTTCTGGTCCTTGAGTTGGCCTTTAAATGATGATTTCTTAGAATCAATTCCGTGTTTCATCGTCCCGCTGCAATCAATTCCTGCACGTGCCGCTTCTTTCATTATACTATAATCGTAAGGAATAAGTTTTTCATCTTTTAGCAGCCATTCAATGACTGGATTTACAACTTCTTCCTCTAAAGGTTTTCTAGTATTTTTCCTTTGAAACCTATCCGAATAGACAACGTCACGTATAGACTTTTGGAACGATTCAAAAGCATCTTTATCGTAAGCATTAGGTTTATGAACCCTCTTTTCAATGGGAAAAGCATCAAATAATGATTTATAAACGGGTGTATTTGGCATCACTGCCGGGTCCTTAGCTGATGCATCTCCCTTCTTATTGAACATATCAAAAAGATGTTCCAAACTAGAGTTTGACTTTGATTCTTGTTCAAATATTGTCGAATTTCTCTGTTTCCTATTGTTCATCTTGACATCAACTTCATCAAAGAAGGAAACAAACGTTGTTCTCGGTTTTGGAAGTGAACTGTATTTTTCTTTCACAGATTTCCTAGTTTGCCTATTTTCCTCCCCTAACTTACTGGATTTTCCCCAATATTCTTCTTTTGTCTTTTGTTGATTGAAATCTTTTCTGTAACGGAAGTCAACTTCATCGACACTTTTCACATTTGTCTTTCCTTCTCGTAGCGCTCTGAGGTATTTTGAATTTTCTCTCTTGAGATCAGATAGGCGAACTAAGCATGTATGATATGTTCGTGTTCTATTGTATCTATGTGCAGATTGTTTGATTTGGTTCATGTGTTATGTATTATTCTTTTTTGTAAAAGATGTTTTGAATGATTTTTGTGACTGGTTTTTGCGTTTTGCTTTTTGCTTGGATCTCGTTGTCCCAGAGTCAGGTCTCTTTGCACCTATCCTTCAGGGATACAGTTTGCATTTTTCTAGACCAAGAAGTGGAGGAACCGATCAAGTCATACATACAAATAATCCCTAATCATTGGAATTTATATTCACCAGGACTGCTCCATATACTATGATGGAAAGAAGCGAAACAAAAATCGCCTCAAAATCTGGATTTGATTCAAGATATTTCAGTATACATGGAAGACGACGACAGAGGCATATGTACTATCTAGGCTCTTTATTGTCAATCATGGACATCACCTTCTATGTCATGATTTCATATGTTTCGCACAAAAGATGAAAAGTGCAACAGTTCATAACTTCATCACTCTATAGAGATCCATATACAGAGATGGAGTTTGAGTCCTTCTCTGCTCATTTTGTACACAATCTAAGCT
>Ga0213868_10003708_pt1 | contig 14163 bp, 11 predicted proteins | sample PICome_9_FD_160087 | JGI IMG/M metagenome (GOLD analysis project Ga0213868, IMG submission 160087) | Coastal seawater microbial communities near Pivers Island, North Carolina, United States - PICO127 | ecosystem: Environmental > Aquatic > Marine > Coastal | place: USA: North Carolina...
TGAATGTGCGGAAACGCTATGACAGTAATCATGGTCGACCCTATGATCAAAATGATTCTTCGTTACTTTCGTCCAACAATATGAGAAAATGGTCCAGGATGGAACTGAAACTCGATGTTATTAACTCTGCATCGATTATGGCGAATGCGCACTCTAGCATCTACACTATACCTTGATGTGAATATCTATATATAGCTTGAATGTGCGGAAACGCTATGACAGTAATCATGGTCGACCCTATGATCAAAATGATTCTTCGTTACTTTCGTCCAACAATATGAGAAAATGGTCCAGGATGGAACTGAAACTCGATGTTATTAACTCAGTAATCAGTTTTTTCTATCGAATGGTTGGTTTGCATTCCTTGATGATACTTCAGATCGTTTCATCATTGAATGGTTGTGAATAATGAGGTGTATTAATGGTGTATTCACACACGCTCGAAATATGGAGACAAGACGAAGATATCGAAGTTGAGTTCCATCCTGGACCACTTTCCCAATTTTGGCCGAAGTCACTCGTGCTCCATGCTGAATGCTGATTGCGATCCAAGTTACAACCCACATTCCGTTAATGTACTTCATTGGATTGGCACAATTTATGTTTGCCCATCTTGTAAGAGGTCCAGCATTTACCTGGAGACCGTTTTTTCTTTTTTGGATCGGAAAACAATTTGACTTTAGCAAGTAAAGCAAATAAAATAAAATAAAATGAAATGAAAGGGACAACTCTGTCTCATGTTTCATGTTCGTCATTCGTCATTCGGTCATTCGTCATTTACTTCTCTCTCCTCTCATTGCATGTGAAATACATTTGTTTATGATGATAGTTCGCTACACACTTCCTTACACTTTAATAATTGTCCTCTGCAATGTCGATGCGTTTTTAATGCAGTTTCGAAGTAAAGTTTACGAAAAAAGAAGTTCCGTATTGTATTCTAACGAACAAATAGAACAAGATTCTTCCGCTCTCGATCCAGATATTGCTCGACAATTCAAAGTAGTCATCTGTGCTTCTGATGCCTGCAATAAGAAAAGTCTAAATACATTTGGTTTAGAGGAATATGCTTTATTCGCTGGGATATTGGAAAGGAGAGACGAAAACCATCGCCAGCTACCATTACGAGTTGAGGAAGGAACATGTATGGGAAGCTGTAAATTTGGTCCTTGTATCGGAGTCGAACATGAAGACTACGAGGGATACATTGGATTAGATGGCATGAAAATGGATGAATTGCAAGATCGGGTCTTCAAAACGTGAGTTGTTTTTGTTTCATTTGAACGTACATTCCTTTGAAAATATATTGCAAACTTATTGAATTATTGAATGAATCCTTTTTTCGAGAAGAATTGTCACAGACGCAGATTTAGATCGTGTCTGGCAAAGTGTTGAAAATGGCATACGATCCATGATGGAGGAGGATTCTGAAAGTGATGGTGATGAATTATAAATGTATTGATTTTCAATACGACCTAACAGTTTGAATTGTAAGTAAAAATCTCTCATGAAATACCGGAATGAATCTTTTCTACGTAGTTTTAACTACTTTGTTCGGGTGCTGCCTCCGATGTCTCGTTAGTAGCATTTGAATTCTCCGTAGCTTTCGATCTAGACCAACTCATAGCTGCGAGCCTCTCGGCAACTAATGCTCTTCCGCCTCTTCCTCTTCCACGCCCACCTCTTCCTCGTCCAGGAGTTCTTCCACTACTACTGTAGGAATATCTAGAAAAATGGGCACCTACCAACGGCGAGGCACTTACTGCAGCTGCAGCAATGGTCGATTCATCTGCGGTAGTCTGTGCAGTAGGACCCCCCTCATTACCTACTGCATCATTGCTTTCACCAGTTACCACTTCGCTTTCACCATTCGCCTGGCCAGTTGCATCAACTTGTTGTGCATCGCCACCGCGACCTCGCCCTCTACCCCCTCTACCGCCACGACCTCGTCCTCTTCCATGGCCTCCACGGATCGGATAACCAGCATTCCAATAACTGGGATCATAACCCGCATAACCGTAAGGATAGTTATAAAACCCGCTGCCATCGTCCCACCCATTCCAGGCATTGTAGTCGTATCCTCCATATCCTTCATAATACTCCTCACCATATTCTTGATATTCCAAATTTTCTTGTCCATCTTGCTTCTTATGTTCGCGGTCTTGATTCATTGAGACTTCATTACCCTTGGTCTTCTTGTTTGGAATATTCGTATCCTTCCCTCGTCCACTTCCAGCCTGATGATTGTTCTCATCTCTGCCTCTCTTATTGGGTTGTACTGGTTGTGACCAGTCTCTACCACGACCGCCTCGTTCACCTCGCCCGCCTCGCCCGGACTGTCCTCCATCTCGGCCACCACCGCGACCGCTTTGTCCACCTCGTTTATCATCCCTCTGACGCTGCCCTGAAAGGCGATTGAAAGCTTCCGAAGCAATAGATCTACCTCCCCTGTTACCTCGACCCTGTCTGTCACGGGCACGATCTGATAAATTGCGATCATCCGGACCCCTTTGTTTATCAATGCTTTGATCCTTTTTCCCATCTGTTTGCCTGCTTGCACCGAGAGCACCAGACATGGTCAAAGCATTAGAAGGCTTTTTCGTACCTAATGCGCCTGACTTTGTCAGTGCATTTTCGACTGAGCTCTTGTTGAATTGGATTTTGTTCTTTTCCATGGAAGTTTTCTTCTTATCGGACTCATTTAGAAACCTTAGAATTTCATTTCCAATGGTATCACAAGCTTCGGGACCACAAATATCCATCTCCATACTTTTTAACTCGTCCACTATATAGTCGACGGTTTTTCCATTCACAATCATGGCTAGCGTGTATTCTAGGAGATCCGATGCGTCTTCAGATGTGTTTTGGAGGACATTTGATAATTTCGTTTTTATCGCTGCTGTTTCATCTGGGGTGAGTATTCTTTGTTCTTCAGCCATTTTCAATCCTTGAAGTTGAAACGATTATTTCGAATAATAGAAGATTGACTGTATTTAATATCGTCGTTGTACTTATGATCGCCCAACAAGTGGATGTGAATGGTGGTTGTGGTTGACTCCCTCTTGGAGTTGACTGATGACTGAGCGAGATAATAGCAGCAAGTATCCACATGACACGGTTTCTTGTCATGAATTGACAATTGAATAACATTTGATTCAAACAAACTAGATACTATATTGATTAAACACATATATAACCTAATACATTTGTTTTTGGTGATACAAGAACAATTACATACCCCTATCCATCATTTGGCACTCTTCCACCTGGGTCATGATTAAGTTTGAAACGGTATCCCCTTCTCCAGCCTTGAGAACAATATCAAAAACCTCTTGTTCTGTTGTTACTTCTAATACCTCTTTTCCATCGGCACAGCAGAAACACTGTTGAATAAAGGGAGCAGGAATACCTTCCATATCAACATCCTTTACTTGCGTCAAATCGATATTATTGACACTGTACTTGGCACAGCAGCAGAGTCGAAAGGGACCAACTCGGACAGGGTCAACAGTTTTGATTTTCAAGTGATGATTCGTCAACTTATAGGTGCTTGGATCTGCAGGGCAAATGAAGAAGCAAGTACTAAAGAATTTTTCACAGCCATCAAAAAACAAGCGTTCGTTACTACTCCAAATAACTTTGTTTCTCTGACTGGAACGAGCAACTCGCTTGAGCGACGCTAGAATATGACGGAAACGGCATCGATCGCCTACAATATCAATGCCCATGTCTTTAAGATCCATATCGGTCAGCTGAGCTGCAATCTTGCCATTGATGCGGTGGTGCACGATGAGTTCTCTGTAACTGCCGAGACCCTCTTCTTCGAAATAATCCGCTAGTCGATGTTCGTTCCAACTTTCCACGCCATCAAGCTTGACGGTTGAGTCCATACTCGCCACCATTTTCAGATTTCTCTGTGTGGCAGAAAGATATGGTGCTGTTGGGGGTTCAAAGTTAGGAGACATTCTGGAATGTATGTGAAAGAAAGTAAATTTCTGTGAAAATTGAGCGATCTCAATCGTGGTTTTTTCTTACTATTTTAGCTATTATTTATGTCTTTTTCTGCCACTGTCGTTAAGGACCTCGTAGTCATCAAGTTTGTCTCCACCAACAGCATTTTCCCTTGAATCATGATCGATATGCCGCTTGCATCGAAAAGTCCCTTTCAGCCATGTCTTATCATTCTCATCGTAGTGATCCTCTAAAATTTGTCCAGAGTACACTGGCGCATCATTATTAGGGACAGATTTCTTCTGATCAGCTTTTTCTAATAATTGTTTGGCAAGTCGTGAAGCAAGAGAGTTGTCCATCGGAGCATCTTTATTATTTTTTTCGTTAGAATTCACTTTCATATCATCTTTCATGCCTTTGACTTGAAACATTTTAGTCTTGAAAGACATCAATTTAGCCATAGTATCATGATCTCGTGCTTTTGATCCTCGTTTATTTCCTTTTGTTCCATTAATACTCAAATATTTCTGTCGTCTTGCTTCAACTGCACTAATATTTGATTTTGGTTGCTCTTCCGTATGCTTCTCTGAAACATTGGGTCTCGATTGATCTGATTTTTTTACAACAGTACATGACATAGGTGAACTAGTTTCTCTGGGAGTAATCTTTTCTTCAGGAAGATTTGATATGTGCGTATTTACTGATGTATGCTTCACAAGAGGTTCTACTGTTTTTTTTTCTCCTCATGATCAGACTCGCTTTCATTGTCTGGAGCTTTTCTCTTTCCCTCTGTTTTCTTCACCTTTCCTTTATCCAACTTACCATCCTCGTGACTGCTTTTCATACCCAATGAAATCTGCAATCCTTCATCCATATCTTCCATTTCTCCTCCAAAAGAAAGAACATTTAAATCTTTCTTGCCTTTTCGTTTCTTCTTTTTTCGAACAGTTTCTTCCTTTTCTGACTTCGCTTTCCATGGAATTTGTGATTCAGGAGATGCGATTAAATCATCAAAGGTATGATAGTCAATACGAACGGATTTAATAGTAGGTGCATTCTCTAAATCTGCAACCTCACCACTCTTATCATCTGTTGTCTCAGTCTTCCCAATTCGTAACGCATTGAACACAGTATCACCACGAATCGTTCCAAAGATAACATACTTTTTATCCAAAAACGGGGCTTCGTCCATGGTAATGAAGAATTGCCTTGCCAGGGACACATTCTCCTCTTCATCATCTACTTCTTGATCTAAAGGTAAAGCTAAAGCAACTAACCCTCTGTGGTTGAATTTTATTCTTGGAGAAATTTCGAGCTTTTTTCGTTGAATATCCGCTACATCAGTGCTCACAAATTTATTCATATATTCTACGACTTTAGTCTCATCATCTACTTTACCAGATTTCCTTCTTGCTCCTGTTTGTATTAGAAAATCGTTGATAATTCTATGAAAGATCATGTTATCGTAGTAACCATCAAGACATAATTGCAGAAAAGCTCGTGTGGTTGTGGGACATTCCTTGCACCATAAATTTATATCGATGGCACCAGCAGATGTTTCTAAGATTACCCTTCCACTGGTTTGTGGTTCGGTGAAATAAACTTGGCTCATTTTTGTGCTTTGATGCTACGGTATTTTCTTATTGATCGTACCGACTGCTTAGTGCTGATTGATGATTGCTGATTGCTGCTTGCTGGTGAACTTCTGAGCTTTTGGTTGGTGGTTGGTGCTTGATAGTTGATAGCTGTTCACTGTTCAGTGTTCAGGTTCGCTGTTAGCTATTTCAAAATAAAACCTAATACAAATCCAACAAAGAGCCCCACTATTTCGAGAATTTTCTGATTTCTGGTTTCTGGTTTCTGGTCGTAGGTCGTACAAATTCATCACAAAGCAGACAAGATAGATAGATATGGACCAAGATGAAGAACCGTGCCAACCACCACCACTACTCTTCTACTTACTAGATATGGGGGATTGGTCAAATGCGTTGTGTAGAATCCGAAAGTACCCCTTAGAAGTCATGTGGGTAGGAACAGATGGGGATAATATGTTGCACGTATGTTTTGATTCCTCCATCGAACATGTACCAATCGAAATCATATCTGAAATACTAGCAGTTTACCCATCTCTTTTGGTGATGAGAAAGAATGGTTGTTCAATAGTAGATGTAATTTTATTATCTTTATGTGACCTTGTGCGATCCGGTACTCGATCTTCCGATTGCGAATTTAAGTTACGATTCCATGTCATTCACCAGCTTCTACAACGTTCCATATCTTATAAGAATAAAGAAATAGTGACCAAAACCACAATTGAATATATGGTCCATGTAGTTCGTCTTTGGAATCAAGAGAGTGGAATAGAGTTAGGAAAAGGACTTCTAAAATCAGATGTCGCATCTCTCAAGTTTATATTTGCCGTCATGGATTTGATACTTGAAGTGTACTTTAGGAAGCATTGTAGATCAGTACGAGAGAAACCTTTTGTCAACTTTTTGCACCGTTTAGTTGATATTCGCAGAGATCATTCATATCCTTTAAGATTCTTTTACTTATCTCTTGAATCTATAGGGGCAAATGGATGTCACGAATATGACGATATAGGTAGAACTGTGCTAGTGGCAATTATTTTGTCAATGAAAAGCTCAAATGACAATTGCTGTCATGTCAAGATGATTGAAAAGGTATTACAAAAAGGACATGGAACATCCATGTATCCGTACAAAAACGGACGACTTCCATTACACTTATTGCTGGACCGCGGCGGTGAATGGAGCAGTGGAATTTCACTTTTGGCCGCTGATGCCCCTCAATCTTTGCGACGTCAAGATCCAATAACATTATTGTTTCCATTCATGCAGGCCTCCTCTAATGGATCAAACCTGAACACTGTATACATGCTTCTGTACCAAGACCCCACTGTAATTTCTGAGTCGAATAGATAATGGCAATCAATTCATAGTAAATTTAAAATTAATTGTTATCTACAATAAAAAGTAATCATGAAAAATCTTTACCAGCAGGCCCCGCGGCGCGAGTTACAGCATCTACACAAGATCGCTGTAAGAAAACTCGAATCGTTCCTGCATAGTCTGTAGTCAATATAATTGAGCTTGATAAATCATGCTGGACAGAGTCCAAGGATTTTAAGGATGGAAACAGACCACTTGTCATGATCGCCGATTTGACACTACTTGCTGGAACGAAAGATGCATCGGTAACAATGGGAGGATCGCATTTTGTAGCTTCAAATGCTTCATAACTTTTAACTTTGTCATACATATTTAGCCCAGTGACGTTTACGTTTAATGGATTCCTTCTTGTTGCTGTATTCCATATATTGCATGTTTTAGCCTCTGATCCACTGATGATAAAATTGCCACTTTCTGAAAATTTTGCTCGTATCTGAAGAGACGAATTCAGATGACCTTTGTATTTGCGAACCATACAAAAATCATTCGTGCCAACAAGGCGAAGACGTGAATCATTTGTCGTTATGAGAAGCTGTTGCTTCGTAGTTTTCCTTTTGGGAGAAGTGAAACTCTTCACAAAGTCAGCCGCTTTATCGAATGCTTTCTTTCTAGGATTTCGGGGAGATTCGGAAGAGAGGACTTGTGTTTCAACTTTATCTTCGCTGAGTTGAGGTAAAAATGTCAACCCGGTGACCTTCTTGCCTCGCTTACTTCGACGATTCTTTGCGGTAATTTGAGTGAAATACTTCAATTTCATTTCTTCTAAGGAGTAGAATATAACTTTACCATCAAACAAACCAGCAGCAATATATTTTGCATCTGGTTGGAACGTAGCAGCTGTTATCACATGAGGGCTTTGAGCCCATTCTGCTACTCGCCCATTTGGAATATTCCAGATTCGGATCTTCTTATCAAAACCACCAGATAGAAAGTATCGATCTTCTTGAGGATGAAATTCTACAGATGTCACAACATCAGCATGCCGAAAAACTCGAAGACACTTGGATCTTGTTGGATGCCACAAACGAGCCGTCTTATCCATCGATGCCGAGACAAGAAATCCAGTTTCAGACCATGACAAATCAACGATATCTTTCTCATGATCAGTGAATCTTTGTACTGGATTTGGAGAGATTACGACAATATCAGTGCCTAGAGGTTCACTACCATTATGAATAGTGGATAACGGACTGGCTGATGCATCATTTTCATCTTCATCTTGACTGAAGCCATTCCACATTTGGTGTACATTGCTGGCAAAATTGGGGATATCACTCATCATTTCTTTTGATGGCGCTATTCTCCATATCTGTAGAACACCATCTTTGCCTCCAGTAGCAAGATATTTTCCATCTTTACTGAATTCAGTGCACCAAATAGGACCATCATGAGCCTTATTTAGAGTTGCAATTAGCAATAAAGGGTTAAAGTCACTTGAACGTTTTGATTTGTAAAAACATTTCACTGGAATAATATTTTTTGGCTGAGGGATCGTTTGAGCTTTCAATTTCTTCTCTTTCCTTCTTTTTCTCATTAATGGCTGTGGACTTGCAGGTAGAGAACTTGAGGTACGCTCTTCCTGAAGATGGACATCAGAAAATGAACTATCACTATCATCATCTGACGGTGATAGTAACCTATTGAGTCGCTTGTCATCATCTTGATTCGAGTCAGATTTATCATCCGTCATTCCAGGCTTGAATGACATTCTTGACATAATCTTGGCGACAGATTTCCCTGGATTCAATATTGAGACTTTTCTTTCATTCAATTCAATCATATCTTTAATACGAATAGATAAATTTTCTTGGGAAGGAAATAAATCTGCTCCATCATGAAAGCTTGCTTGGTTGATTTCCATATTGTCAACATCATCATCATCGTCCTCATCCCCCCTCAAATCGTTCGGATATTTGTACATACTCGACCCTGATGTTCCTGAACTTATAGAACTCCCACCCACACTTCGCTTCGTGTCAGTTTCAAGCCAATGAGAAGAGACTCGACCTATTTCAATAGGAGAATTGATAGGGTCATCTATTTGAGTATCGCTCATGTATGGCTGGAATGATCCCCTTATGGAATCTAGCTTCAATTGTTCTAGTTCTCGTCCAGGTACTCTGTTTGATATTGTTTCGCTTGATTCTTTATGAAATTCTCGTTCTAATGTACTTGGAGAAAAGGACACGGCGGGTATTTCCACGTTGGACTCTATCGCCGTAGAATCACGATGAACATCAGACGTTTTGGCGGAGTGGAAGAGGAATGAATCGTTTGTTACCCTCGGAGTTAAAAAATCATCCACATTAGGATCCATCTCCGAAGACATTTGACTCGCATTGTGATTCACATCTTCCTCCTCGTTGTCCTTGTTGATACTGGTAGTAAAGGACTGGTTACCTTCCGGAGGCTCCATATTCATTTATTTTTTTTATAAATCAAAAACAAAATGGTTACCACTGATCATCAATGCAAACTACTAAGATGTCTTTCTCTGAAAGGAAACACAAATGTTGAGTGAGACTTTGATCTCTCGTGGTTGGACGAATAAATACCTTTCGTTGTGACCCGTAGGCCGTCGGTGGTTGATGGTAGATAAACAGGAGCTTTCTTTGGAGTAGTCGAGGTCATTTTATAGTTTATCAAACCCACTTCGGTAACCCTAACCCTCTGAGGTATCCAATTCCAATTTTTCACTTTTTTTCATTTTTCGGATTTTTATGATCCGATTCTTGGAGATCTGATACACATACATACATATATTGAAACAAGCACCTTCTCCAATCGTAAGTGCATCCTTCATAATTCATATGAGTGAAACTATTGTGGAATAAAATCTAGTTTCATGCTTCCATTCCTTTTGTTCTACACTCACATATCTGTTTTTCCGCGTCATTGCAAATATGGCGCCCCGAACAACGACAACAGCTACATCACAGAAAATATCCAATGCGAACAACGCGAAGAAGTAGATTGTATGAATCCTCTCAGGATGAAAATACTCATCCAAATACAGCTCAAAAGTCAAAGGGAGTACTCTCTACCAAGACAAAGGGGTTGTCATCCAATTCCAACATATCCCCTGCTAGCTCCGGCAAATGGTCCGAAGATGAAACTTACAAACTAATGGAACTATTTGACGAATATCAAAATAATGAACTTTCAAAATCATCTATTTGGGATATGATTGCAAAGGAAGTCAGGAGGTCACCGAGAGCTTGTAGGGACAAAATCAGAAATCTCAGATTGGGTGAGTCATTTTTTTTTAAATGATTTTGATAAAGACATGTAGTATATGTGCATGTTTACCTATATCTAACATTGGTTATGGAAACATTACCATCTCTTATTACTTATTTACAGCTGGAGAAATAAAATCGTTCAAGAACAAGGCAGGGACGTCCCAAGCATCTGTTGAGGTAGCATCCTCGACGACTGATGCTCCTGAGGAAAATAATATACAAGCATTAGAAAAAGCTATTGCATCAGCTGAACTGGATACGTCAAGTTCAGATGCTTCTTCTTCAGATGACTGGTCAGAAGAGGAATCTCAGAAATTGATGAAAGCATTAGCCAGTATTGATCAAGGCATCTTCGATGAGATACCACATCCTACACATGAGATTTGGAAGAAAGTTGCCAGTAAGATGGACAAACGATCACCCATAGCATGTCACAGACAAATGAGTAAGTTGAAGTTCATACAAAATGTTACTGTTTGAATGTTTATAGCTTCCTATGGACTTATTCTTTGAATTCTTTACTCTCTTAGACAAATTGGGTTTGGATTCCAAGCAGACAAAGCATCCAACACATTGTAAGAGTAACAGTCGAAAGTCTCTTCAATGGACCGACCAAGAAGTGACGAAACTTGAAAAACTATACGAAAAGTATATTTATCTTCAGGAGGAAGCAGGAAGAAAAGTCATGTGGAAGGCGATCGCAAAAGAGCTTGGTAAAAAGGCCGCGTCTTGCCGTTACAGATATTATTCATTGAAAAGGGCCAAACAGGACATTTTTTTGGAACAAAAGCATCAAACTCCATCTGATCAAATTGTCTCTAAAACGAAAGGATTCGATATTGCTTCTTCTGAACTCAAGGCTACAATCCATAACACCCATAGGTGTCGCCCCAGATGGACCAAAGAAGAGGAAAGGATTTTGTTAGAAGCTTTCGATATGAATGGCAAGCAGAATCACGACTTTTCCACCATTGCTGAAAGTTTCGGGAGGACCCCAGCTGCATGTAAGAAAAGGCTATATGAATGTAAGTGAATAATAGATTGAATGGTTTCAACAATGGATAGAACACTCAAAACATATGTCGTTAATTATCACAGTATACCGAAGCAAAAAGACAAAGACGGAAACAGTATCGAAGAATGTCGAAACAGTTGAAAGGAATGCGATCACAATTCCGCGAGAGATACCTGTAATTTTGCACAGAGAGAAAACTACTAGCCCACTTTCTGCTTCATCTCATACTGCTGATGGCACTAGCAGCACGAAAGGAAAGATGACGGACTTTGACACTCCTACCAAAGCGTTGATTCACTACGTATTTGACGATGATAATAACGATGATCAAACCAGCAAAAACTTTCCGAGTCCGAAGGTTTTAAAAAGTTATCACCATCATGCCATGTCTCATTATTTTTCTCCGTTCACCCCGATAGCTAAAGCTAATGATACAGTGTTACAAACCACATGGACGCCTTTGGACAAGTCAGCATCAGTTGATTGCTCTCTAATGTTAGAGTTGGATTCACTTGAGATTTCATCTACCTGTGATATTGCGATTAATACTAGAAAGACTAATGAAGTTCATGATACTGCTGGCATGCTTGATAACACGAGTCTTGATCAAGGTATTGATTGTGATCGCACTCCAATCGTTGCTCGAGCAAAGAGAAAATTCGAATCACACTCCTACGACGATCTTCATCATCCTCGCTCCGCTCCTTGTCAGAGGACAAAATTATCTGATTACTATGACTGCCCTAAATCTGTGTCCGTGTACTCTGACCCATGCCGTTACATCGTAAAAAGTCATGATGGTCTCGCTGAGCTCGATACATTGAATATAAACGTTGGTACGTCATTCTATCAGCCTAAGAAAAGATCAAGCTGCGAAAATAAGCCCTGCACACAATTACACGAAGAAATCACTCTAAACATTGAAGCAGATGATTACTTTGATTTCGGTGAAATGGATTCAAATCTTGAAGATTTTTTCCAATAAATCCGATGAAAGTAAACCAAGTCTCGAAGATGGGGTCCCTTCGATTTTCGTCCGCCTTCAAAGAATACTATCAGATTGTATGGATCTTATTTCTTCATATTCAATGAATGAATCAATTTAGATTTGATCATATTTGATGATTGTGGCCTGTTTGAAATTTTACATATAAAACTTCTAAATATACATATGCTTCTGTACAATGTTGTATAACAGCTTAGACACCCTTCTTTTTCACGAATGTCAATGTGAATGCAGAGCAAAGGAAGTAGAATGCAGAAAGTACAAAAAGGTATGTATATCCTCGTGCGCTGTAAAATTTGTTTGAATCGGCATCCCGTCCAAACACGAGAAGAGCCAGTCCACCTATCAAAGGGCCACTTGCACTTCCAACGAAACCAAAGACACCCCAAACTCCAAGCAGCTGAGCTGCATGTACATCAGATTTCTTGTCTTCCATTTCACAGCTACTTCTCTGTTCATCATTGTCTTCGCCAACTTCAAGGGTATCCACAGCTAAACTAGTGTCCATCGTGAGATACACTCCGTTCGCTGCTCCTAAGAGAACACAAACTAATATCATGTGAACCAAATGATTGCAAAATAAAAGCAGCACATTTGCCATACCCAAGCAAATACAACTAATGTACACAAAGATCTTTCTATGACCCCCGAAATATTTATCTGAGATGATTCCAACGGGTAAGCACGTAAGGGCTCCAGCACACTGACCGGCAATAGCTAACAAAGCTACAGTAGCTCTAGGAGTTTCAATGTCATCTTGAATCTCATCATGTATAAAGTACAGAAAGAATGTTTGACTACTTATTCCCATATAGTAGAAGAAGCGGCTAATCGTCACATAGAAAAAATCTCGATGATGGGATATATCAATCCAATAAGCGGCCATGACATCTTTTTTGGTCTTTTCTTGCAATGGCTGAATAAATAGTATATACATCGAGTCACCAATGGATGGGAATCTTCTAATAACTTCAAGTCTATCATCCGTACCTGAAGTTGATTGTAAATCCTTATAAAAAGTGCCTACTGTCCATGAATGACGGTGAAGTTCTCGTTCTCGATCCATGACAAATATAACTGTCAGAAGCCCCGAAACCATTGTGACGACAATGTATAGCTTATACATGGCCATAATATTATCATCCAAAAGTAAGTGAAAAGAACCAAAACCAAATAAGCTACCAGTCACCATCAGCAGAGCCAAAGTTCCATTTGATAAGCCAGTTTGTGAATGAGGCACGTAATCGGGTATAAAAGCAATCATGACTGTGTAAACTACGTTTAGCCCAATCATACTAAAGGTGTAAAATATCGTGTATGGAATCCAAGTGCCTCCCAGTATGGCAGTTTGGGTTAAATATTCATCATTTGGGTCAGGTATGATTTTGATTTTATGTATTGGTTTGCTGGAATATAACTGTCCCAAAAGCCCTAGGGTTATAACAAAGATACCCAAAATCAGATACGGCAATCGCTTTCCAAGATATTGCATGTGTACAAACTGAGCGGGTGGTTTGTAGTTGTCGCTGATCATTCCAAGTACAGGTGTGATCAATTGGGTAATTCCAGCAATAAATGCGAATCCACCCAAAGCGATCGACTTTTTCACAGTGTAAGGATAATAGGCATTAGATTCTGATTCAATTCTTTGGCATTCAATCGGCAGTGTAAGTAAGAAAAGAGTAGACATAATACACCCATATGTAAATGCTGTAGAAAGAATCGCTGCAATTCGTATCGGTGACATATAATCGGCATGGGAAGAAGTGACATTCTCTGATTGGGTGTCGTCCAATGATTTGCTTGGTGCTTCATCGAGTAGTGAGCCATAATATGGAAAGAATCCTCCATCTTCCTCCTTGTCTTCCGTGAAATGGCTGCCTGTAACACTGCTCATCCGAACATTTGTAGGTTATAGTTAGTTGTTCTGTGTTCTGTGATGATAGGCGATAGTGCGATAGTTAGGCGATAGGCGATAGG
>Ga0213868_10003709_pt1 | contig 14163 bp, 14 predicted proteins | sample PICome_9_FD_160087 | JGI IMG/M metagenome (GOLD analysis project Ga0213868, IMG submission 160087) | Coastal seawater microbial communities near Pivers Island, North Carolina, United States - PICO127 | ecosystem: Environmental > Aquatic > Marine > Coastal | place: USA: North Carolina...
CCCCTAAACGCCCGATAACGCGGCCACTCAGACGTTCTGACAAAGATCTGCGATCAACGTGCTGCTCACACTTGGGTCTTTCAAACTGATCCCACTGGAAAAGAATAGTTGTCCAATCAGACCCGAAAAATCCCGAGCGAACACTTTTTCTTTGGCCTGGCTAGGTCCGAAACTTCAGTCGATTGGCTTATTGCAATGAAGAACCGGCTGTTCTTGTATTTTAACGCATGTTGCAGTATATACTAAAATACATAATAGAGAGATCATCATGACCAAGCTCCTCACACCCCACATTGCCACAATGACCGAAATGCGTGAGCCGCATAAAGTGCTTGAACGTTCCGGCGGCAATCCGGTTGCGGTTTTGAAGAATTCGGCTCTGGTAGGGTATTTTGTACCCGCCGAGGCTGTCCAGGAAACCGATAGCCGCGTCGCCACACGCGACGAGGTCTTGAGAAGTCTCAAGCGCCGCAAAAATGTTAACCAGCCCGTTCTTGACTACCTTAAGGACAAATAGGTGTGTTCAGTCTCTTGTCTCCAGAACTTGTTGAACTCATTCATGACGAGGTTCTGAACCCTGGCGAACTTGTGGGCCGCGCGCACGACAAATCGCTCGAGGGCGCGTTGTCGCGTGTGGACTACCGCCTTGCGTATGGATTGATTGACGACGCGTTTGCGCTGGCGGCTTGTTATGCCGAGGTGATCGCTCAAGGCCACTGCTTCAATGACGGCAACAAACGTACAGCATACCAATCCATGGACGTCTGTCTCGATGTCAACGGCATCGCAATTAACTGGACTGTTGAAGACGTCGCCGATCGCATAATTCTCCTGGCGCAAGGCAAGCTGGAAGCAGAAGATTTTGCGCAATGGCTGAGGTATATGGCTGACCAGAACACCTAATTGCCCCGAGTGTTGTCCGGCTCAAGCGTATCGGTTTCGCGGGATATATTGCGGCCAATACTCCACGTTACTTGCGGTATACGTTACTCCAAATAGTGCTTGAAAGAGAAGGGAACCGGGGGGGCGGCAAGACCCCGCGTCGGGCATGCCCTCCAGATAAGGAGATGCCATGTTCAGTCAGATCCTATCGGCCTGCGTCTCATTATGCTGGACTTTGCCAATATTTTTGACAATGCTTGTCATAACACAGTATACCAGTCGACGAAAGGCGCATGACGAATGGCGACCATGAATGTTTCCCTTCCCGACCCAATGAAGACTTGGGTTGAAGCACGGCTCAAGGACGGTCGTTACAGCAATACGAGCGATTATGTGCGCCACCTTATCCGCCGCGATCAGGAGCGCGCACATGCGATCGAGGCGTTGCAGCAAGCGATCGACGAGGGCGTGAAGAGCGGTGAGCCTGAGCCGTTCGACTTCAAGGCGTTCAAGGCAGGGATGCGGGAGCGGCATGGCCGCAAGTAGTCTGACGTCCTATCGGCTGACACCCGCAGCCCAAAACGATTTGGAAGATATCTGGCTTTACACGTCGCAGCGCTGGTCGGCTGCGCAGGCCGACCGCTATACTGATATCCTTGAAGATACGTTAGAGCGGCTACTCTTCATGCCAGAGATGGCGCGTGAGCGCAGTGAGTTTGATCCGCCTGTTCGCATACATCCCAGTTCTGAACATTTGATCATCTACCGAACCGAGGACAGTCACCTTGCGATCTTGCGTGTTCTCGGCGCAGCTCAGGACTGGCAAGCGATCTTGAGGGCTGCGGACCAATGAAGTTCGACTGCGCACGCTCATCATGAATGCCCGATAACGTTGGACCTCGCTTGCCCGATTGCGACAATGGCTCTTTATCTCCTGCGATATCGCACGCATCCAACGCCGTCAGACTGCCAAAAGGACTGCATCGCATCAGATGACCGTCCTTTGGCTCCTACACGGTACATCCTCGCTTCGAGATGACATTATGAATTACCATTAAGGCGAAAATGAACTGGAGTAGATGCCAAAATTAGGGCAAAAAGCTCCGACTTTAGTCCTGCGTGCCTTCCACCCAAAACAAAGAGATGCCGTGAAGTTTTCCATTATCACAGCCGTTTACAATCGGCAGGCCACCATCAAGCAAGCACTCGAAAGTGTGGGGCGGCAAAGCTACACCGATGTCGAGCATATCGTCGTCGACGGTGTCTCCACAGACGACACCCTCGCGATCGTCAACGCGCATGATAATCCTGATTTGCGGGTCATCAGTGAGGCTGACGATGGGATCTATGATGCCTTAAACAAGGGCATATCAGCAGCCACTGGTGACATCATCGGCATCATGCACAGTGATGACTTCTTTACGCATGACGACGTCCTGGCAAATGTGGCGAAATGTTTTGAGCAGACAGGTGCCCAAGCGGTTTACGGTGATCTTGAGTATGTATCAGCGCGTGATCCCGCTCGCGTCGTTCGTCACTGGCGTTCTGGCGACTATGACCGGAGGAAGCTGAAACGGGGATGGATGCCACCACACCCAGCTCTCTTTGTGCGCAGCGATGTTTGCGCGCGGCACGGAAACTACGATACCTCCTATCAGATCGCCGCAGACTATGACGCAATATTGCGATGGCTCTGGAAGGGCAATATCAGCGTCGCTTATGTCCCAGAGGTTCTCGTCAAAATGCGTGTGGGCGGTGAGAGTAACAGGTCGTTGGAGCGTATTATGAAGAAGAGCAAGGAAGACTACCGTGCACTGCGCTCAAACAACGTTGGTGGCCTCCTTGCTCTTGCCTTGAAAAACATGAGCAAAATCCCCCAATTTCTAAAGAAATGAATACGCAGATAATCACAACCTGAGCACTCATCATGGACATGACTGGCCAAGATCGCTGGTGTCTCGCGGACCTTACCCTCAGCTGAACATACTTGCCACGCTTTGCAGTAACTGGATTGAAGCACCGTTTTGGCAGCGTCTTTCAACGCCTCGGGCTGCATTGTAATTTCGTTCTCATCATCTATAAAAAGAAACAGAAACTCTCCAAGATATAAGTTCCCAAATGCGCGATAGATGCGTTGGCATTTAGATGCTGATATGGGACGTTCTCATAACACATAATTAGTCTAGAAAAGGGCCTTATTAGCCATGACCAAAACTGCGCTTATCACCGGTGTCACAGGCCAAGACGGCTCTTATTTGGCAGAGTTTCTGCTCGAGAAAGGCTATGTTGTTCACGGCATCAAGCGCCGGGCCTCGTCATTCAACACGCAGCGGATCGACCACATTTATGAGGATCCACATGTTGATAACGCGCACTTCAAACTGCACTACGGGGATCTAACAGACACCTCGAACCTGACCCGCATCCTCTCGGAAGTGCAGCCCGATGAGGTCTACAACCTCGGAGCCCAAAGCCACGTCGCCGTCAGTTTTGAGGCGCCGGAATATACTGCAGACGTCGACGGGATCGGCACCCTGCGCCTGCTTGAAGCCATCCGTTTTCTGGGATTGGATAAAAAGACCCGCTTCTATCAGGCCTCGACATCGGAGCTCTATGGCCTCGTGCAGGAAACACCACAGCGTGAAACCACACCGTTCTATCCACGCTCGCCTTACGCTGTTGCGAAACTCTATTCCTATTGGATGACCGTTAACTACCGCGAAGCCTACGGGCTTTATGCCTGCAACGGCATCCTCTTTAACCACGAAAGCCCGCGTCGCGGCGAAACCTTTGTGACACGAAAGATCACACGCGGGCTGGCGCATATCGCCCAAGGGTTAGAGCCCTGTCTTTACATGGGTAACATCGACAGTTTGCGCGACTGGGGGCATGCCAAAGATTACGTACGCATGCAGTGGATGATGCTGCAACAGGACACACCCGAGGACTATGTTATCGCCACAGGCAAACAATATAGCGTGCGTGAGTTTATTACCTGGTCTGCGGCGGAACTAGGTCTCACGTTGACATTTACGGGGACAGGCATTGATGAGGTGGCGACCGTCGTTGCCATCACCGGTGATCTGGCCCCTGCCCTGAAGGTCGGTGATGTTATCATGCGCATCGATCCACGCTATTTCCGCCCTGCCGAGGTGGAAACACTTCTTGGCGATCCCTCCAAAGCCAAAAAAGAGCTTGGGTGGGAACCACAAATCACCGCCCAAGAGATGTGCGCTGAAATGGTGGCCGAGGACCTGAAAACCGCCCGTCGCCATGCGTTCCTCAAAGCCAATGGCATGGACGTGCCCGTCGCGTTCGAAAGCTGAGGAGGGCCAGATGCCAAAGATCTATGTTGCAGGCCATCGCGGTATGGTGGGCGGCGCAATCTTACGCCAATTGCAGGCCCGTCAGGACACGCAGATTATCACGCGCACGCATGCCGAACTGGACCTGACAAACCAGTCCGCAGTGTGCGATTTCATGCAGGCCGAGAAACCTGATGTGGTGATCCTGGCTGCCGCGAAGGTTGGTGGCATCCATGCCAACAACACCTATCCAGCCGACTTCATCTACGACAACCTGATGATGGAATGTAACGTGATCCATCAGGCGTTTGACGCGGGCGTGACAAGGCTCTTGCAGCTTGGCTCGTCGTGTATCTACCCGCGCGAAGTTCCCCAGCCGATGCGTGAGGATGCACTGTTGACGGGCGCGCTTGAGCCAACAAACGAGCCTTATGCCATCGCCAAGATCGCCGGCATCAAGCTTTGCGAAAGCTATAACCGCCAGCATGGCGTTGACTATCGCAGCGTGATGCCAACGAACCTCTATGGCCCCGGAGATAACTTTCACCCAGAAAACAGCCATGTGATGCCGGCACTGATGCGGCGCTTTCATGAGGCCACACAGCAAAACAGTGATGGCGTTGTCATCTGGGGCAGCGGCAAGCCACGACGCGAATTTCTGCATGTCGATGATATGGCTGCCGCCTCACTCTATGTTCTCGATCTTCCCAAAGAGGACTATGATGCGCAGACATCACCGATGCTCAGTCATGTCAATGTCGGGACGGGCTCTGATATTGCCATCCTGGAGCTGGCACATCTGATCGCCAGGGTCACAGGGTTCAAAGGCGCAATCACCACTGACCCTTCCAAACCTAATGGTGCGCCACGCAAACTCATGGATGTCAGCCGGCTCACCACGATGGGCTGGCAGGCGCAAATCGATCTTGAACACGGCATCGCAGAAACCTACCGCTGGTATCTGGCAAACATCGACAGTCTCAGGGGTTAACAAGATATGGAACACATGATTAATCCGGTTTTGCTCTGTGGCGGCGCAGGTACGCGTCTTTGGCCGCTTTCGCGCAAGTCCTACCCCAAGCAATTCGTCAAGCTGATCGGCGACGAAAGCCTCTTTCAGGCATCCGCGAAAAGACTTGCAGGAGCAGGTTTTGCAGCCCCTGCGGTTGTCACTGCGGCAGACTTTCGTTTTGTCGTGATCGAACAGCTCGCAGCGCTTGAAATTGCACCCTCGGATATTCTGATCGAGCCATCAGCCAAAAACACAGCGGCCGCGATCTGCGCGGCAGCTCTGGCACTTGACGCACGCGTACCGGGTGCGCTGATGTTGGTCGCGCCCTCAGACCATGTCATCCCTGACGCCACAGAGTTTCGCGCGGCAGTCAAGGCCGCTGTTCCAGCTGCAAATGATGGCCAGCTCGTGACGTTTGGTATTCGCCCGGATCGTGCAGAAACGGGTTATGGATGGCTCGCACTTTCGACAAAACCCACATCAGAATTTGCGCCCGAACCACAAGCACTGCGTGGATTTGTAGAGAAGCCCGACGCCGCAACGGCCACTGCACTCCTGTCAGGCGGTATGCACCTGTGGAACGCTGGTATTTTTCTGTTCTCGACGACGACGATCCTTCAGGCGTTTGCCGAACATGCACCGGAGGTCCTCGCGGCAACGCGCGTAGCTTTTGAGGGCGCCGAGAAAGATCTGTCCTTCACACGCCTTGCGCCTGATGCCTGGTCAAATTGCCCTGAGATCTCGATAGACTACGCGGTGATGGAGCATGCCAAGAACTTGACAGTCGTCCCTTATGGCGGTGCATGGTCCGACCTTGGCGACTGGCAAGCTGTCTGGCGCGAGGGCGAAGCAAATTGCCAAGGCGTTGTCAGATCCGGCCCTACGACTTCTATTGATTGCACAAATACGCTCCTTCAGGCGACAAGCGACGCACAGGAACTGGTCGGCATTGGGCTTGAAAACATTGTTGCCGTTGCGATGCCTGATGCGGTCTTGATCGCACACAAGGATCGCGCACAGGACGTCAAACTTGCCGTTGCCAAGTTGAAAGCAGAGGGCGTTGCGCAGGCGGAGACACTACCACGCGACTACCGGCCTTGGGGCTGGTACGAGAGCCTCGTTGTTGGGAAACGTTTTCAGGTAAAGCGCATTGTCGTGCATCCCGGCGCAGCACTTTCACTGCAAAGCCACCACCACCGCGCCGAGCATTGGATTGTTGTTGAAGGCACCGCCAAAGTCACCATCAATGACACTGTGAAGCTCTTAAGCGAAAACCAGTCTGTGTACATCCCGCTTGGTGCAGTCCACCGCATGGAGAACCCTGGCAAGCTGCCTCTCACACTGATTGAGGTGCAGACCGGTAGCTACCTCGGCGAGGACGATATCATCCGCTATGATGACGTCTATGCACGTGGTCAGGGTGCAAAAGGGTGAGCGCGCTTACATGCTTTAAAGCCTACGATATTAGAGGCCGCCTTGGCATCGACCTGAATACCGAGATTGCATACCGCATTGGCCGTGCTTTTGCTGAAGCTTTGAGCACGAAATCCGTGGTCCTTGGACGCGACGTGCGGGCCTCATCCGAAGAGCTGGCGGCAAGTGTTACGCGCGGCATCACGGATGCCGGCTGCGATGTGCTTGATCTGGGGCTTGCGGGCACCGAAGAGATGTATTTCGCGACCACCCATTTTGGGGCCGATGGCGGGATTTGCGTAACCGCATCGCACAACCCGATGGATTATAACGGAATGAAAATGGTGCGTACGGGCTCAGCGCCGCTGGATGCGGCGACAGGACTGTCAACGATCCAGGCGCTTGCCGAGAACAATGAATTCCAAGCACCGCCCGCCTCGGGCACGGTCAGTGATGTTTCACACAAGGCCCGCGACGCATACGTCGACCGCGTTGTCTCTTTCGTCGATATTGCGGCATTGAAGCCATTAAAGATATCGGTCAACGCAGGCCACGGAACAGCTGGCCCAACATTTGACGCCATAGCGTCACGCCTAGCCGAACTTGGTGCTCCACTTGAATTCGAGCGGCTTTTCCACACACCCGACGGGACTTTTCCGCAAGGCATCCCGAACCCGCTCTTACCCGAAAACCGCCCCGCGACAGCAAATGCAGTTCGTGCAGCCGGCGCTGATTTTGGTGTGGCTTGGGATGGCGATTTCGATCGCTGTTTCTTTTTTGACCACACGGGCACCTTCATCGACGGCGAATATGTTGTTGGCCTCTTGGCCGAGGCTTTTCTGGCCAAAGATTCTGGTGCGACGGTGATTCATGATCCAAGGGTCATCTGGAATACGCAGGATTTGGTCGCCAAAATTGGCGGGCGCGCTGTACAAACCCGCACGGGTCACGCTTTCATCAAGCAGGCAATGCGGGACGAAGACGCCGTATATGGCGGGGAAATGTCAGCCCACCACTATTTCCGAGACTTCGTTTACTGCGACAGCGGGATGATCCCGTGGCTGCTCGTTGCCGAACTCGTCAGCCGTCACGGTCCACTGGCCGACCTGATCGCCGATCGCAAGGCTGCATTCCCATCTTCAGGTGAAATCAATTTTACTCTCGATGATCCACAGGCCGCCATCGCCCGGATCCGCACGGAGTTCTCGCCATTGGCGCGAAGCGTTGATGAAATGGATGGTCTCGGGATGGACATGGGCGATTGGCGCTTCAATTTGCGTAGCTCCAACACTGAACCGGTCGTGCGTCTGAACGTCGAGGCGCGCGGGGATGAAGCACTCGTCGCGAAGGGTGTCGAACGCGTACAGCACATCCTTCTCGGATAGACGCCTTGTCTCTATACAACACCAGTCGCGTACGCCAGTGAAGATGCTGGCTCCCGGCACAGGTAAAACAGCAACAGCGCGGCTTTGGGCCTATAGCCGGGATGAACGACCGTGGGGCAGCGGAGCCCCACCTGCAAGTTGGTATCAGTTCTCGCCGGATCGCAAAGGGCAGCATCCGAAGGATCATCTCGCAAAGTATCAAGGCTGGATGCACGCGGACGGATATGCCGGGTTTGAAGACCTCTATCGTTCCGGCGACATCCGTGAGGTAGCCTGCATGGCGCATGTCAGGCGCAAGTTTGTCGATGTTTACAGGGCCCAGGGCTCGGCCATCGCTGATGAGGCCATCCAACGCATCGCGCAGCTCTACGCAATTGAGAAGGAGGTGCGCGGATCGCCGCCAAATCAACGTGCCGAGATCAGGCAAGCGCAGGCAAAACCGATCTTCAACAATCTGGAAATATGGCTACATGCCCAACTGCCAAGTATCTCCGGCAAGTCGCCACTGGCAGGGGCGATCCGCTATGCCCTGACGCGCATGGCGCGGTTGCGGCCCTACCTCGATCACGGCATCCTGGAATTGGACAACAACACCGCAGAACGGGCGATGCGGTCCGTCGCCATTGGACGCAAAAACTTCCTGTTCGTTGGATCACAGACCGGCGGAAAAGCTGCTGCTATCGCCTACACCTTGATCGAAACCGCAAAACTAAACGGTATCGATCCGCAAGCTTGGCTGGCAGACACCCTCGCACGCATCCTGGACTACAAGATCAATCGCGTCGACGACCTGCTGCCTTGGAAAACGTCGACATAGGGCAGTCAGACCGGACGCTTACGTAAATCGCGTGGTATGAAGGCGCCTTCCGCTCGATGGGTTCATTCTCTTGGGCGAAGTTTACATCCCCCTTTGACACCGCATCCGTGTATCGATGTGTCTTAGCCCATTTGTTATGCCTCGATAGCTCAGCACTTTAGATGATCGGCCACCTACTCGCGCGTCAGCCCGATGGACTGTGCCATATGGCCGCGCGTTTGCGCGATGCATAAGTTCGACCATGCCCGACAACTCATCTCTTTTGTTGCCTCAAATGCCATCAAAGGAGCGGCATCAAGCTGCAACGGCCCCTTACTCGCCGGTTTTGTAGCTATAGCGTGTATTGTAGGCGTAACTGTAACCGGAGCTTGCTCCCGCGCTCTTGGGGTCGAAGTCATTGAGGATTGCCCCAGAGAGCTTCACGCCAGCGGCCTCAAGGATCTTTTTCATAGCCATAACTTCTCCAGGGTGGGTCTTTCCAAACCGAGTCACGGCAATCACTGAACCGGCGACGCGGCCCAACACGACAGGGTCGGTAACAGCCAGCACCGGCGGCGCATCAATGATAATTAGGTCGAAGTCTGCATCGAGGGTCTTGATCAAATTGGAGAAGTCCTCCCGCATCAGCAACTCTGATGGATTGGGTGGGAAAGGGCCACTTGAAAGGACAGAGAGGTTGTCGACCTGCGTCGTTGAGAGCGCCGAGACGAGATTAACTTCGCCAGAAAGTACCTGTGCGAGACCAGGGTGGGTTCTGGGCAAGTCGAAATACTTGTGCAGCGTGCCGCGACGCATATCGGCGTCGATAAGACAAACCTTCTGCCCTGACTGCGCCGCGACGACTGCAAGGTTGGCAGAAATAAAGCTCTTACCGGCACCTGGCGCGGCACTCGTTAACACAACAGAGCGCGTCTGCGCGTCGAGCATACCAAAGTGCAGCCCCGTGCGTAGCGACCGCAAGCCTTCAACAAAGAGGTCATTGGGTGCATCGAGTGCGACGAGGGGAAGGCTCTTTCTGCCCTTCCCAGACTTCAGCGCCGATGGAAGGCGATTGAGCGTGGCGAAGACAGGCAACCCCATGGCCTCAAGGTCCTGACTGCCATTGATGCTCTTAAGCAGATAACTGCGAGCAAGCACAACGCCGGTCCCGAATAGGAGACTTAGGAGGCTGGCGAGAGCCAGAATCCGCGTCTTTCGCGGCGCGACGGGAGCACTGGGCGCGCGCGCCGTGTCGATGATGCGAGCACTGCCGATACTACTCGCGCTGAGAACCTGTAACTCCTGTGCGCGGTTGCGCAGCTGTACGTAGACCTCGCGCGCAAGGGCGAGGTCTTGCGTTAGGTTCAGCACTTCGCGCTGTGTCGCCGGCAGGACCCGCACTTCCTCTTGCAGGTTGGCAAGACGCGCTTCGAGCCGCAGCCTGTTGCTCAGCAATCTCTGGTATTCGGGGTGATTGCGCGTGTAGCGCTCTGCCACCTCCTCTTCGAGCAGGGCGAGCTCGAACAGTTCTAACTCAAGGGACTGGATCTGTGTCAGGAGCGCTGCGCCCTCAGCGCTCAGATCTATGGCCTCTTGTGCCACCCGGAAGCTATTGAGGGCCTCTTCCGCCTCCTGAACAGCCGCAAGCGCGGCGGGCAGCTGGCTGTCTACGAACGCGAGGCCACTCTCGACCTCTGCCGCACTGCGATCGGCATTTTGCGCCAAATAGGCTTGCGTAATTGCGTCGAGGGTTCGGCGCGCGGCCTCGGGCGAACCCGCCTCATATGTTATGCGCAAAATGCCGGAATTGCGGCCTAGCTCAGTGACGTTGAGACCGTTTAGTGCGCGCGCGATGGCAGCGGCTTCGGGGCGCTGTCGCAGAATGAAGACGCGCCCAGGCTCAGCCGTGAGGGCACCAATCCGCAGCGACAGACCCACGTCCTCGGCAAACAGCGGTTCTCCAACCTGACCCTGCAATTGCTGTCCTGTGGGCAGGGTGAGGACAAAACCGCCGCCGCCTTCCGACGTGAGACGAATTTCTTCCCCCAGCCAGACAGAGGGCACGTCGATCAAATCAAGGCGGATCGCATCACCGGGGTGTGCGTAGGGTCTCAGAAAGTCCCACGCGGGGAGCGGGAGATCTTGGGTAGCAAGTATATGTCCAAAGACCGGCGCTGAAAGAGGAGCAGCAGACCAGTCAAGGTTCAGGCGTGAGACGGCGCGACCCACAACCAAGCGAGACCTGATGATCTCAATTTCTGTGACGGCGCGCGGGCTGCCACCTGATATGTCTGCAAGACCTGCTGGTAGACCAAGTTGACCTCCTCCGGTCTCTTCAAGCTGAAGGAGACCGTCTGCGCGATACGTCGGCGGTGTGTTGAGGGCAAAAAACAGGCCGACCAGTGCGCCAATGAGCACAATGCATATAATTGTTATTTTACCCGCCCAAAGGCGCGAAAATAGGTCAAGAAGATCGATTTCGTCATCCTCAGCCGTATCACGCTGAGTTTGCAGCTGGTCCGTCATCGTTCACTCCGATTTCTTAGGCAATAGTCGTGACAACCAGGCCGCCGTGGCCTCTTGAATGAGCGTGAAGACATATTCGTGATATTCCTTGCTCTTGCGGTACGGGTCGGGGATGTCCGCATCTCCATTCCAGCGGGTCAAGCGCATCACACGCCCTGAAAGCTCTGGAGCGATCCTCTCGATCTCGCGCTTATGGCCACCTTCGAGAACCAGAATGAGGTCGTGCTGCTCTCCGATCCCGCGCGTGAACTGTCGAGCTGCGTGGTCACCAAAAACCACGCCCGCAGCCTCCGCCACTTCGCGCGCCACAGGATCGACGTCACTTCCAACGAGCGCGCCAATCCCGGCAGAAGCAACCTCGTAATCAGGCAATTTCTCGCTCAAAATCGCCTCGGCGACGGGCGAACGGCAAATGTTGCCCACGCATACGGTCAATATTTTCATAACATCAGCTCAAAACGTTTCCAAAGACGTGTTTGCCCTCGCGAGGGCGGGCACGCCACCGACCGAAGGTAGCAGACCGCTGATTGTGTCATTCCAGCGCTGGCGCGGCGACCTTGTCACGTAAACGACGTCGTCGGGCTGTAGATCAAAACGCGTCCCCAGTAGGAAACCTGTAGGGGACTCTACCGATAGTTGGAAGACGGTCATGTTGTCACTGTTGCCACGAAACACAAATATCCCCCTTGCATCGCCGCGCAACTCATTGAGGCCACCCTGGCGTGCAAGCGCTTGTGTCAGAGATAGCCCCTCACCTTCGAGGTCAATAGCGGCAGGCCGACCAACTTCACCAAGAATGTAAACTTCTTCTGTTGCGCTTGCCGGCACATAGACCACATCTCCCGAACCAAGCATCGGATTATTTGAGAAAATCCCGCGCTCTAGAAAGCCGTCGAGATCGACGGTGTATGCGCGTCCGTTGCGCTGGATAGTGACGCGCTCCGCGTCAGCCTGTGGGTCGAGGCCTCCGGCGGCATTTACGGCATCAAGCAGTGTCATAGGGACAGTCGTCACCGGCAGTCTTTGTGGCGTCACCACCGCGCCAGTGATGTTTACGGCTTGCGAATTGAAGGCCGCCACCCGTACTTCGAGCTGCGGATCAGTAATGTATTCAGCCAGGGCCCCCATGAGGTTGGCGCGAATTTCCTCGGGCGCCATTCCTTCGGCCTGTACCTGCCCCAAGAAAGGGTAAAAGAAAGTGCCGTCAGACTGGACGCGGAAGCCGGTTTCAACGGAGCTGCGATCAGGCCCTGCTGGCATAGTTAATTCGGGATGGTTGTAAACGAGTACACTCAGAATATCGCCAGGTGCCACTCTGTAGTTCCACCCGCCAGGACCGGGAAGGGTCTCTGCTTCCGGTTGCCTTTGCGGTAAATTGCGCCCGTAAGTCCTAATGTTTCCCTCGTTGAGACGAACGAGATGGACGTTATCACCCAACGCCTCCTGACCGCTCGAAGTCACGGGAAATTCACTGGTGCCGTCGGAGCACGCCGATAGTCCGAGGCAAAGCATTATGGCAATCACGCTGCGCATTTCAATTCCAATTATTATAGACTTTAGAGTCCGTCACAGACAGTATTGGCAAACGTTGCTTTAGTCCACACTGCCTGTCGTCGAAATGTTCCAACTTCTGAGACTATTCAAATCCTCAATAAGTGTGCTTTTCGAAGCACATTATAAGTAACCATATCAAAACTGACGCGGTATATTATCGACTATCACCTAGCAATTCCGCGGGCTCTCTAAAAGCGCGTGTTTATTTGCATTTAGCCAGTTACTGACCTTGAAACCGCGTTGTGTGCCGCCACTTGGGTCGCCAGAAGCCAAGGCAACCAGCAGAGCAAGCGCGGCTAGCATAACTCTAGTGGTTACCGTTCCATTGGTCGCATCGTGAACAAGAGCAGAGAAGACTACCGCGCACTGCGCTCAAATGGTGTCGGCGGGTAATCCCCCCTAAATTTAGTGGTGTTCAAAAGTAGAATTTTCTCGGCAAGATATCTGAGGAGATTTACGATGAAGAATGGACGATTTAGCGACGCGCAGATCATGGCAGTGTTGAAGCAGGCTGAAGGCGGCACGCCCGTCTCGGAGCTTTGCCGAGAGCATGGGATGAGCCGCGCCAGTTTCTACAAATGGCGGGCCAAGTTTGGCGGGATGGATGCTTCTTTGATCACTGAGATGAAGGATATGGCTGAACAAAACCGTCGGCTGAAGAAGATGTATGCCGAGATGAGCATGCAGAACGACTTGCTGAAGGAAGCACTTGGAAAAAAGCGCTAAGGCCATCTCAGAGACGTGAGATGGCCATGAATGCGGTCGCAAGGCCTGGCGTCAGCATCGCGCTGGCGTGCCGTGCGTTCGAGATCAGCGAGACGTGTTATCGCTACAGCCCCGTGCTGAGCGATGAGAACGAAGAGATCGCCGATTGGTTGGAACGGTTGACTGCCAACAAGCGGAGCTGGGGCTTTGGTCTGTGTTTTCTGTATCTGCGCAACGTCCAAGGCTATGGCTGGAACCACAAGCGCGTCTATCGGATTTACTGCGAACTGGAGCTGAACCTACGGATTAAGCCCAAGAAGCGCCTCAAGCGGGACAAACCTGAACCGTTGGCGGTGCCGGAAAAGCCAAATGAGACCTGGTCGATGGATTTCATGGCTGATCAACTCGCGGATGGCCGGTCGATCCGAACCCTGAATGTGCTGGATGACTTTAATCGCGAAGGACTTTGCATCGAAGTGGACTTCTCATTGCCCGCAGAACGCGTTGTGCGCAGCCTTAACCAGATCATCGAATGGCGCGGCAAACCGCAGGTTATTCGTGTCGATAATGGCCCAGAATACCTCA
>Ga0213868_10003710_pt1 | contig 14160 bp, 12 predicted proteins | sample PICome_9_FD_160087 | JGI IMG/M metagenome (GOLD analysis project Ga0213868, IMG submission 160087) | Coastal seawater microbial communities near Pivers Island, North Carolina, United States - PICO127 | ecosystem: Environmental > Aquatic > Marine > Coastal | place: USA: North Carolina...
CGCCAGCTGCAGTGCCGGGTAGCTAAGTATGGACGAGATAACTGCTGAAAGCATCTAAGCGGGAAACTCACCTCAAAACTAGTTCTTCCTATAGAGCCGTGGTAGACCACCACGTTGATAGGCTGGGTGTGGAAGCGTAGTAATGCGTGCAGCTGACCAGTACTAATAGCTCAATTGGCTTGATTTATGCACTGAAAAAAATTTTTAGAAAAACATTAATATTAGTTTTAAATATTTTACAGAATATTAAATAATTAAATGCTTATAAAGGCATTACAATAAAAATTTTAATTAAAAAAATTTATTTATCACAATATAACATGATAAAATATGAACATTTGTTATTTTAGAATTAATGTTAAATATTTTAATGATTATAAATTTTACATTAATTATAAATTAAATAGATGGTTAAAAAAATTGCGATTATTGGCCTTGGTTACGTAGGCCTTCCATTAGCTGTAGAGTTTTCAAAAAAATTTAAAGTAATTGGTTTTGATATTAATCAATCTCGAATTCACGAACTTCAAAGTGGGCACGATAGTACTTTTGAAGTAGCTGACAAAAATCTTTTGTCTGTTCAAGACAATTTGAAATATTCGTATGAAATTGAAGAAACTAGGGATTGTAATATCTACATTGTAACAGTTCCTACACCAATTGATAAAGCAAATCGACCCAATCTAAAACCTTTAATTTTAGCATCGAAAACAGTTGGAAAAGTATTATCTAAAAAAGATATTGTGATTTATGAGTCTACCGTTTATCCAGGTGTTACGGAAGATGTATGTGTTCCAGAAGTTGAAAAGGTTTCTGGTTTGAAATTTAACCAAGATTTTTTTAGTGGATATAGTCCTGAAAGAATTAATCCGGGTGATAAAGTTAATACACTCACTAAAATAAAAAAGATTACAAGTGGCTCCACACCTGAAATAGCTGAAGAAATAGATAAATTGTATCAATCAATTATTACCGCAGGAACCTTTAGAGCTTCTAGCATAAAAGTTGCTGAAGCTGCAAAAGTGATTGAGAATACACAGCGTGATTTAAACATTGCACTGGTCAACGAATTATCTGTAATTTTTGGACGATTAAATATTGATACTTTAGATGTGCTAGAGGCAGCTGGAAGTAAGTGGAATTTTTTACCCTTTAGACCAGGGCTTGTTGGGGGACATTGTATTGGGGTTGACCCTTATTATCTAACACATGCTGCAGAGCAAGTTAGATACAATCCGCAAGTTATTTTAGCGGGACGAAGAATTAATGATAATATGGCTCTTTATTTAGTGAAAAAAGTGATCCAGAAAATGACCGTGAACGGTATAGATCTTAAGACAAGTACTGTGGGTATAATGGGTGTTACTTTTAAGGAAAATTGTCCAGATATCAGAAACAGTAAAATTTTAGATATAATAGATGAACTTAAGAACTGGGGTATCAATGTAATCGTTGATGATCCATGGGCAGATTCACAAGAGCTAAAAAGTTTGCATGGCATCAATATTGAAACGATTAATTCAAAAAACCAAGTTGATGCTTTAATCGTAGCAGTAGGTCATGATCAATACCGTTTAAAATCAGCCGAAGAACTAAAAAGTTATTGTAAAGGACCCAATCCTGTGATTGCTGATGTGAAATCAATTTATAAAAAAAAAGATTTAACTGATCAAGGATTTAGTGTTTTTAGACTATAAGAATTTATGAAAAAAAATATTGCAGTCGTTGGTTGTGGTCATTGGGGAAAAAATTTAATTCGAAATTTTTATGAATTAGGAGCGTTAGCTTCAATTTGCGATCCAAATATTGAAATTGCAGAACAATACTCAAAACAATATAGTGTTCAAAATCATTTATTTTCAGAAATTATTAATGGCTCAAACATAGAGGGAGTGGTGTTAGCGGTACCCGCAAAACACCATGCTGCAATGGCAATCGATGCAATGAAAAAAGGCAAACATGTATTTGTTGAGAAACCCCTTGCCATGAATGAGTCCGAGGCAAAATTAATGATTCAAACAGCTAAAGAAAACAAGGTCCGATTAATGGTGGGACACTTACTACATTATCATCCAGTCTTTAAAAAAATAAAAGATTTAGTGCAAAGTGGTGAGATTGGTGAAATTAATTATATATATTCCAATCGTTTAAGTTTTGGAAAAGTAAGAACAGAAGAAGATATCATTTGGAGTTTTGCACCTCATGATATTTCGATGATTTTATCATTAGCAAATCAAGAACCAGAATTTATAACCGCTCATTCTGCTGCTATGCTTCAAGATAATATTGCAGACTCGGCAATTATTCACATAACTTTAAAATCAGGTTTAAAATCTCATATTTCAGTTTCATGGTTGCATCCTTACAAAGAACAAAAGTTAGTTGTAACTGGAAAAAAAGCAATGTTAGTTTTTGATGACACTAAGCCTTGGAATGAAAAATTATCTATACAAAGATATCAAGCTGAAATAAACCAAGGCTCACCCAATCTAAAAAAAGATGATTTAGAATTTATTAAAGTGACTGAAGATGAGCCTTTAAAAAATGAATGTCAACATTTTATAAATGTTGTAGAAAATAATACAGAGCCACTAACTAATGAACATGAAGGGTTAAAGGTTTTAAAAGTTTTAACTGCAGCAACACGGTCACTAAAAAACAATACAGTGATTAAAATTTAAGGAATAAAAATAATGAATAAAAAATATGATTATAAAGATGTCCTTATTCACGAAACCTCCTATGTAGATGAAAATGTCACAATTGGACAAGGAACTAAAATTTGGCACTTCAGTCATATTTTAAAAGATTGTAAAATTGGAATAGATTGTTCTTTTGGACAAAATGTTGTAGTTGGCCCGAATGTAATTATAGGCAAGAATGTAAAGGTACAGAATAATGTAAGCGTTTATGAAGGAGTAACTCTAGAAGATGGAGTATTTTGTGGACCTTCATGTGTATTTACAAACGTTAATAATCCAAGATCAGAAATTGTAAGAAAACATGAATATCTAAAAACTTTAGTCAAAAGAGGCGCAACACTTGGTGCAAATTGCACAATTGTTTGTGGTGTTACACTTGGAAAATTTGCATTCATTGGAGCTGGCGCTGTGATTAGCAAGGATGTGCCTGATTATGCACTAATGGTTGGAGTTCCTGGCAAACAAATTGGTTGGATGAGCGAATATGGAGAAAAATTAGATTTACCCCTTGCAGGAAATGCAAAAACCATATGTAAACATTCAAATCAAGTATATGAATTACAAGGCAGCAAAGTTACTTTAAAGGATTAGTTATGAAAATAGATTTTGCAAATTTACAATTACAATACCAAACCTATAAAGAGAAAATTGATAGCAATATTCAAGATGTTCTAAATAAATCAAATTACATTTTAGGTGAAGAGGTTCAAATGCTTGAACAAGAGCTGCAAAAATTTACAGGTGCAAAATACGCTATAACCTGCTCATCAGGAACTGATGCATTGTTACTTGCTCTTATGGCAATCGATATTCAGCCTGGCGATGAAGTGATTACAACTCCATTCACTTGGATTTCTACAGGCGAAATGATTGCACTTTTAAAAGCAAAACCAGTCTTTGTAGATATTGAACCTGATACATATAATATTGATTCAAACTTGATTGAAAAAGCCATTACAAAAAAAACAAGGGCGATTATGCCTGTTAGTCTTTATGGACAACCTGCGGATATTGATGCTATCCAAGCTGTAGCTGATAAACATAATTTAAAAGTTATTATTGATGGTGCACAAAGTTTTGGTTCAACATATAAGGGTAAAACAGATAGTAGTTTAGGAGACATTTCTATAACTAGTTTTTTTCCCTCAAAGCCACTTGGATGCTATGGTGATGGAGGAGCAGTTTTTACGAATAATAAGGAACTTGCGAATAAAATTAAACTTCTTAGAGTTCATGGTCAGAGTAAGCGTTATCATCACCAATACATTGGAATAGGTGGACGTTTAGATACTCTACAAGCAGCTGTTTTGTTGGCTAAATTACCAAATTTTAGAAATGAATTAAATGAACGACAAAAAATAGCCAACATGTACACAGAGAAGCTCTCAAAGAATTTTCAAACTCCAGTCATAAAATCTGATAGAATAAGCGCTTGGGCGCAATATACTCTTAGAGTAAAAAATAGAGATGACTTACAGTCAAAATTAAAAGTTAATAATATTCCTTCATCAGTTTTTTATCCAATACCTCTCAATCTCCAAGAGTGCTTTAAATATTTAAACAGTAAAAATGGTGACTTTCCAATTTCAGATAAGGCCTCAAAAGAAGTATTAAGTATACCCATGAATCCATTTTTAGATAATCAACAAATAGATTATATTGTTTCGAATATAACAAAATCAATTTGAAGATTTAAGATTCTATGAGAGAAATATTGGGTAAAACACATTTAATTATATGAAAGTTTTAACTATTCTTGGTGCTCGTCCACAATTCATAAAAGCTGCCACAGTCAGTCGTGCTATCAAGAATCATAAAGAGATTAAAGAAATTATTGTTCATACAGGCCAACACTTTGATTCGAACATGTCAGATATCTTTTTTGATCAGCTCGACATCCCACGTCCAAATCATAACTTGCGAATTGCAGGCCTTAACCATGGTGCGATGACTGGTCGGATGCTTGAAGGTATTGAAGCACTTATCCAACAAGAGCAGCCTAATTGGGTATTAGTATACGGTGATACCAACTCTACGCTTGCAGGCGCGCTAGCGGCAACCAAACTTGGTGTTCCAGTTGCGCATGTTGAAGCTGGTCTTCGTTCACATAACCCTGCAATGCCCGAAGAGATCAACCGTGCACTTACTGATCGCGTGTCTAACTTACTGTTGTGCCCTACGCAAACAGCGGTTAATAACTTGCAGTGTGAAGGCTTCCCATTTAACAGTATTGGTGCAAGTAGTGCTAAAGTTAAGCAAAAAATTTCTAATGTTGGTGATGTGATGTATGATGCGGTATTATATTATCGTGAGCTTGCAAGATCGAATGTAAGTCTTGATGACTTTGCTCTTAATCACCAAAATTATGCCTTGTGCACTTTACATCGACAAGAAAACACCGATAACCCAAAACGTTTAAATAATATCTTAAGTGCACTTCGTGAAATTGCAAAAGATTTACCACTTGTCTTACCATTACATCCAAGAACTAAAAAAAAGATTCAACAACTACATAATATAGAAGTGCTTAAAGGCATCACTGTTCTTGATCCACTCCCATATATGGCAATGCAACGTCTTCTCATGAGTGCTAAGCTTGTTGTTACAGACTCCGGTGGTATGCAAAAAGAAGCCTATTTTCATAAAGTGCGTTGCATCACATTGCGTGACGAAACTGAGTGGGTAGAAACTGTTGAGGCTGGTTGGAATAAATTAGTAGGTGCTGATGCTGAACAAATTTTGGTTGCTTGGCGAAACGCCGATAAACCTAACGAACAAAAAGGAAATCTTTATGGCGATGGTAAAGCGGCTGAAATTATTCTAAGAAAGTTACGATAAAACCTTACAAAAAACTATACATATATAAATTATTATATTATAGAAAGTTTAGCATTAAGATGAATTAATTAAATTGTTAACAAGAAAACAAGTTGATAAGATAAGTTAAAATCTTTTCATGTGAAATTTAAACTTATGGTTTTTTTAATAAAATAAATTTGAATAGGAAAAAAATATGAGAGCATTTGTAACGGGAGGACTTGGCCAAATAGGTTCACATGTTGTTGAGATGTTACTTGCGCGTGGTGATGAAGTAGTTGTGGTTGATAATCTAGCAACCGGAAGGCGTGAACATCTTTCTGACCACCCTAAGCTAAAGGTAGTGATCGACAGCATCGCCAATAAAATACTTATGGAAGAGTTAATTAGTGGATTTCGCCCTGATGTTCTGGTGCATGCTGCATGCTCTTATAAAGATCCTGACGATTGGTATAACGATACATTAACAAATTCTGTTGGCGGATCACTAATGGTAGATCTTGCAAAAAAAAATAACGTTAAACGCTTTATTTATTATCAAACAGCGCTTTGCTATGGTTTAAAACCAGAGGAGCAACCTATTACATTGAACCATCCTAGAAATCCTCAAGGTAGCAGCTATGCAATTTCTAAAACTGCAAATGAATATTATATTGAATTATCTGGAATTGATTTTGTAACATTTCGTTTAGCCAATGTCATTGGACCGCGTAATGTAGCTGGTCCACTGCCTATTTTTTATCAGCGCCTTAAGGATGGGAAAAAATGTTTTGTCACAGAAACGCGACGTGATTTTGTTTTTGTAAAGGATTTAGCTGAAGTTACAGTTAAAGCATGCGATGGCATGGGACATGGTGCCTATCATTTTTCTTCTGGCTCAGATGTTGCTATAAAAGAGCTTTATGACGAGGTAGTTGAGGCAATGAATTTACCTGACAAGCCACAAGCAGATATCAAGGCTCTTGGTCCTGATGATGTTTTTTCAATATTATTAGATCCTTCGCGTACCAATCAAGATTTTGGCCAAATTAACTTTACCCCCTTAAAAACTACTGTCGCTGAGGGAATTAAATATTATCAGCAACATGGTACATTGGGTGAATATACCCATTTAAGTTTGCAAGATAAAAAATAAAGTAAAAAAATATAATGCGTATTTTAATAACAGGTGGTGCGGGGTGTTTAGGTTCAAATATTATTGAACATTGGTTGCCTATGGGTCACGAAATTTTTGTTATTGATAATTTTGCAACTGGTAAGCGCGAGGTGGTTCCAAATGTAACTGGCCTTACATTAGAAGAGGGAAGCATTGCAGATGACACTATTGTTAATAAATGTTTTGCAGACTTTAAACCTGAAATCGTAGTGCATTCTGCGGCTTCGTATAAGAACCCTGATGATTGGGTGGAAGATACTAAAACTAATGTTTTGGGAAGCATTCATGTAGCTCGAGCTGCCAAAGTTAACTCTGTAGGAAGACTAATCAATTTTCAAACCGCTCTATGTTATGGAAATCCTAAGCAGCTACCTATTCCCGTAACACATCCTACAGCCCCATTTACTAGCTATGGTATTACCAAGACGGCTGGTGAACAGATCATGTTGCTTTCTGGAGTACCAACTATAACCTTGCGTATTGCCAATGTTACAGGGCCACGTTTAGCCATAGGCCCAATACCAACTTTTTACAAAAGGCTAAAAGCAGGGCAAAGTTGCTTCTGTTCTGACACTTCACGTGATTTTCTTGATATGAGTGATTTTCTTAATTTTATGGATATGGCTATTAAGCTGAACACGCCTACAGGAACTTTTAATATTTCAAGTGGAGAAGCACATTCCATCAAGGAAATCTTTGATTTGGTATCGGATTATCTTGAGTTAGGTCGGATTGATGTACCTATTGTTTCTCCTGAAAAAGATGATGTACCAATTGTTGTTCTTGATTCGAGTGAGACTGAAAAAACATTTCAATGGAAAGCAAAAGTTGATTTTAAAGACATTATAATTCGACAACTAGATTGGTATGAAAAACATGGTATTAATGATGTTTATAGCCATTTAAAGTCTGCTACAAAATAAACAAAAGACAAAAAACATGTCAAATTTAAGTTTTAATAATAAAAAAATACTCGTTGTAGGTGGTGCAGGTTTTGTCGGTAGTAATCTTGTACATCAAGTTCTAGAGCAAAACCCAAGTGAGATTATTATAATAGATAATTTGATTTCATCTGACACGTCAAATATTCCATTGGATAAAAAAGTGCGATTTATTTTTAGTTCCATTACTGATGATCGGATCTTAGCAGAGTTACCTGAAGATTTAGACTATGCTTTCCACTTGGCTTGCTTTCATGGAAATCAATCTTCCATCAAAGACCCATTTGCTGATCACGAGAACAATACCTTAACTTCGCTAAAGCTCTTTGATCGATTAAGTAAAATCAAAAACTTAAAGAAAGTGGTTTACGCAGCTGCAGCCTGTGCTGTAGCTGAAAAAACTTATGATACCGCTAGTGCAACAACCGAAGATCAACCAATCTCCCTGTACCACGACAGCCCTTACTCAATATCTAAAATTATCGGTGAACTGTATGGAAATTATTATTTTCAACGTTACCAATTACCAATTGTAAAAGCGCGTTTTTCGAATGTTTATGGTCCTCGTGAAATTCTAGGGGCAGGACAGTGGCGAGGAACAGTTCATACCGTATGGCGAAATGTAACCCCAACATTCATATGGCGCTCCCTCAACGGAGAAGCTTTACCACTTGATAATGGTGGTAATGCTAGCCGAGATTTTATCTTTGTTGAAGATATGGCGCGTGGCTTGATGGCATGCGCACTAAAGGGTAAAGAAGGTGATGTTTACAATCTTGCAACTGGCAAGGAAACGACGATTCTTGAACTTGCAAAACTTATTAATCAATTTACCGATAACATTACGCCAATAGATATACTTCCAGCTCGAGACTGGGATCGATCTGGAAAACGTTTTGCATCAATAGATAAAGCTAAAAAAGAACTTGGTTTTACTTCTAAAATTGACATATCTGAAGGTATTAAAAAAACTGTTGAATGGACTAAAGCAAATAAAGAACTTATAGAACGTTCTATTTCAAGACACGATAAAATGATGATAGAAGTAAATAGTTAGCAAATGTTAAAAAATCATCAAAATAATTTAATTCTTAGACGGGCTGTAAAAAGTGAGGTAGGTATAATCGATGTCTAAAAAATTTTTTAAATCTTTAATTCATCTCTCACGTCATCGTCGCCGTCTGTATGAAAGTGTTTTAATTGATGTAAGGCAGCAGTATACAGGTTCTGTTCTTGGTGTGTTTTGGGCAGTTCTTTTTCCCTTGTTGCAGTTAAGTATTTTAGCTGGCTTATACGCAGTTATTTTCAAGGTCCGGCCAAGTGGATTAGGTCAATGGGAGTATGTACTTTTAGTATTCTCTGGCCTTGTCCCTTTGTTAACATTTTCTGCCTCAGTAGTTGCTTGTTCTAGTTCTCTAATTTCTAATAAGAGTTTATTATTGAATACAGTATTTCCTGTAGAATTGATTCCAATTCGTTCTGCTTTGTCAGCACATTTACCTGGGTTATCAGGTTTACTAATTACATTGATAATTGGAATTATTTTGGAAAGATTAAGTTGGCAGACAATTATATTAGTACCGATCTTTTGGGTATTATTAATGATGTTTGTAATTGGCTTAGGATGGATTTTGTCTTTATTTTCTCTAGTTATAAAAGATATTCAACATGGAATTGGACTTGTTCTAATGTTATTAATAGTTTTAAGTCCATTTGCTTACACTCCTGAAATGGTACCCGAAGCACTTAAATTTGTTATTTATCTCAATCCACTTTCTTACTTTGTGCTAAGTTTTCAACAAATTATTGCTTATGGTGCTTGGCCTGATTTTATATCAGCAACTGGCTCTATTATTCTTGGTCTGGGCTTTTTTTTATTAGGTTATAATGTGTTTTTAAAAGGAAAGTTTGAATTTTTTGATTATGTCTAAAGATTATGCTCTAAGGTTTAAAAACGTTAGTAAAGTTTATGATCTACATGGCAGCCCAAGGGATCAGTTAATTAGTGTATTTGGACTTCATCGTATAGGCATGAAACCTAAAACAAAATCTAAAAAATTTGTTGCTTTAAATAATATTAATCTCGAAGTTCCGAAAGGACAGCGTATTGGCATTGTTGGTAGAAATGGAGCTGGTAAATCAACGTTGCTAAAACTGTTATGTGGGAACTTTGCGCCAACTCAGGGTGAAGTAGAGGTAAATGGAGAGGTACAGGCTCTGATGAATATTGGTTTAGGGTTTCATCCTGAGTATACAGGACGTCAGAATGTTGAAGCTTCTCTTCAATATAATGGGTTAAATAAATCGGAATACAAAGATGCGCTAAAAGATATTATTAATTTTTGTGAATTAGGTGAATTCTTTGATCAACCTTTCAAAACTTATTCGCTTGGGATGCAAACTCGACTTATGTTTGCGTCTGCTACAGCAATACGACCAGATATTTTAATTATTGATGAGGTGCTTGGTTCTGGCGATGCCTACTTTATTGCTAAATCAAAATCTAGAGTTGAGAATATGATTAAGTTTGGCTGTACAATGATTCTGGTTTCCCATTCAATGCAACAAATTCTTGAGTTATGTGACAAAGCTATCTGGTTGAACCAAGGGACAATTCAAATGGAAGGTGATTGTTTTAGAGTTGTCAAAGCGTATGAACAATTTCTCCATGGTCCTATAAAAACACTTTCTAATAAAAATGGTGAACCAGATTTAAACTCAAGTTTACAACCTGGTGAAGAGTTTAATAACAGTTCAGTAAGTAAAACTAAGTTTCTCAATTTAGCAACAAAAAGAAAGAATCAGATAAAATTTCAAGAACCTATTTTTTTTCCTCATATTTCAAGTCCAGAATTTTCTAAAGTAGAAATTGATACGAAGAAATATGATTTTGTTGCATCGGGTGGTGTATCTAGATGGAATGCTTCAAAATTAGAAAAGCTTACTATAAGTGGATTTACAATCACTAATTTATCTGGTCGAACAAATAATTTGAATGCATTGGAACCAGCTCGATTTCACTTTACAATAAAAGCAATTAAATCAGATAATTATTCCTGTAGATATGGCATAAATATAAGCAATCATGCTGGACAAACATTAGTTAGTGTTATGAGTCCTGAAGACGTGTTTCACTTATCTAAAGACAACTCTAGACTTATTGATCTTGTTTTTAATCCACTTCAACTGGGTCCAGGAGATTACACTGTTGGAATAGTAATTTTAGAATATGGTAAAATTGAGCATGTCAACAAAGCCGCAAGATACGATTTGCTTAGTCGAAGTTTTGAGTTCAAAGTCGTTTTACAATCTTCATTGTCAGCGTTGAATAGTCAATTTTTTCATTCAGCTGAATGGCATTTTTTGGATGAAAAAAGCTTATGATGATTTGTCCAAATTGTGCCAGTGAAAATTTTACTCTTGATCAAGTGAAATGTGACTCATGTGGATGGAATAAACTTAATGAAGAGGGTATTCAAAATTTTTTGACTGAAAAAGATCGTTCCAACGAATTCGCTAATAGTTACATAGATAACTATGAAAAATTAGCTGTAGAGGACCTAAAGATATCAATTGTTGACAAAAAATTTTTACAAAATCAAGCAAAAAATACTACTAAATATATAGGTAACTTTAAAGAACTTGAGGTTTGCGATGTTGGTGTTGGCCAAGGTTTTCTATGCAAAGAAATTTTAAAACTTGGTGCAAAGCATGTATCTGGAATTGATATTTCTAGATCTTATTTAAAACAATTTACGAATAAAAGTAACTTTACTCCCTACCTAGCAAATGCAGAAAATTTACCTTTCAAGGAGCATTTTGATATTTTGACCTGTACAGATGTGATGGAGCATGTACTTAATGTTGGTTCTTTGCTTTACTGCATTAACCGATCATTAAAACTAGGTGGAATCGCAGCCATTCGAGTACCTTTCAGAGAATCTTTGCTACAATATTCACCTCACATGGGATTTTCACATGGATTTGCTCATTTTCGTAGTTTTAATAAGGATATATTGCGAACTTATTTGCAGGAGGCAGGATTTTTTATTAAATCATTTCATCTTGATGGGTTCAGTTTAGGAAGCCCAAGGTCTTATTTATATAGTTCTCAGCGTCGAAAAAATTTCTATCATTATTTAGTTAACAAATTAACTCTGTTTTTGAAAAATCCTGCTGATATTACTTTGTGGAATTCACGTTTTACTAGTCTTATTATGAGACCTGTTGAAATAACTGTAATTGCTAAAAAAATGAAAGCTTTATAATGAAAATTAAAAAAATTAAACTTTTAAAAACATATTTAATTTTTATCTAAATCTTAATTATAATTTTTTGTGAAACTAAATCTTAATTTATTAAATCGCTCTGGATTGATATTATATGATAGCACTCAAACATACACTTCAACAGTTTTTGAACATGTTAAATCTTTTAAAAAATATTCTGAACATAGATGGTTTTATATAGATTACAGAAATTTAAATAGTGATAAAATAAACTTATCATGTTTTGATATTGTTGTTATTCATTACAGTGTTAGACTTCCCTTTGATCAACTATCTGATTTTTTAATCCAAAAACTTAATGCATTTCATGGTCTAAAGTTGCTATTTATTCAAGATGAATATGACCACACAAACAAAGCAAAAAAAATTATGCAAAAAGTCGGATTTCATCTAATTTTTACAGTTGTTCCAGATAAGTCAATTCCATTAATTTATCCTCCTAACGATTTTCCAGGAACAATTTTTATAAATAATCTAACTGGTTATATACCAGATGATTTAAATATTGATGTTAATAACTATACTCTACCTTCTAAGCGAAGCTGTATAATCGCTTATCGTGGCCGCCCCTTACCGATAAGGTATGGTCGCTTAGGGCAAGACAAAATTAACATTGGAAAGCAAGTTAAAGCATATTGTAAGTCAAAAGGTATTGAACATGATATTGCATGGGAAGAGGAAGATCGTATTTATGGCAACGCATGGTATCAATTTATTGCTTCAAGTAAGGCAATGCTAGGTTCAGAATCTGGAAGCAATCTGTTTGATTGGGATGGCAATTTACAAGATAAAATTGACAAATATAAAAAAAAAAATCGATTTTGTAATGGGCAAGAGATTTATGAAGCCGTTGTTGCATCTGAAGAATTAGATGGGACGATGAACCAAATTTCACCTCGAGTATTTGAAATGATTGCAGCACGCACGGTAATGATTTTGTTTGAGGGTAATTACTCTGGAATATTAACACCTCATAAGCACTATATTCCCCTAAAAAAAGATTTTAGTAATCTTGATGAAGTGTTTTCTTTACTTAATGATGGTGATTATATTGATAAAATGGTGGAAAAAACTTATGAAGATATAATTAATTCAAAGAAATATAGTTACCAAACATTCATAAAAATGATTGATAAACAGATTAATATTGCATTAAACAATCCTAAATTATCTCACTCAAGCAACAATTTAGATCTTTTTAGAGAATGCTTTGAAAACGTTTCAACATTTCCTACCAGAAAAGATTATAAAACTGCCAGTTTTATATTTAAGCTAGCTGGAATAATTTTAACATATTTTTTACCTTCAGGAATTAGCGCTTGGTTAATAAAGATATATAGAAAAAAAAAAGCTAAACTTGATGCTTTGTAAACTAAATTAAATCGAGGTTATTAAATAAAAATTAATTATGTGTGGTATTTTTGGTATAGTTAATAATTCCTGTACATCTAAAAGCGAGTTAGTTAAAAATGTAGAAAGTGGCATAAATCGTATACGTCACCGTGGACCTGACGGTCAAGGCATCTGGGCTGAACCTAAATATGGAATTGGATTTGGGCATGTACGTTTATCAATAGTTGATCTTGATGGTGGCGCTCAACCAATGAAGTTAAAAGACGACACAGTGATCACCTTTAATGGTGAAATTTATAATTACCCTGAACTTCGAGAGGAACTCGGAGCTTCCTCATTTCAAACTACATCAGATACAGAAGTGATTTTGAGAGCTTACCAGCGTTGGGGGGAGGATTGTGTAAAACACTTTCGAGGTATGTTTGCTTTTCTTATTTGGGATCCTCGTAAGCAATCTGTATTTTTTGCTCGTGATCATTTTGGAGTTAAACCGCTTTACTGGTTTAAGGATACTAATGGAAGTATTTTTTTTGCATCTGAAATTAAAGCATTTTTACCTTTTATAAAACAGCCAAAGATCAACACTGATGCTTTAAGCGATTATTTTAGTTTTCAGTTATACCTTGGAGAAAAAAATCTTCTTGATGGTGTAAAACAAATTTTGCCTGCGCACGCGGGCTGGGTAAGCTGCAAAGGAGAAATAAATATTCATCGATACTGGGATGTGCAGTACGATCTTAATCATGATCAAACGGATAAGTTTTTTATTGATAGGGGGAGAACGCTCCTCGAGGAATCAGCGAAACTGCATATGCGTGCAGATGTTGAGGTGGGTGCCTATGTGAGTGGTGGAGTTGACTCGAGCTTGTTAGCTATTATGGGTAGTAACTATCGGTCTTCAG
>Ga0213868_10003719_pt1 | contig 14140 bp, 7 predicted proteins | sample PICome_9_FD_160087 | JGI IMG/M metagenome (GOLD analysis project Ga0213868, IMG submission 160087) | Coastal seawater microbial communities near Pivers Island, North Carolina, United States - PICO127 | ecosystem: Environmental > Aquatic > Marine > Coastal | place: USA: North Carolina | collected...
GTTGGAACACCTTGGTAAATAGGAGATAGTAATATGGCTGTAGAAGAATCAGTAAAAGAAACAGTAGATGTGTTAGCCGCCTCGACCGGTATACTTTCTTTAGTAGCTTGGCTGCCTCCTACGGCCTCTTTGTTTACTATTATATGGTTAGGTATAAGGATATATGAATCAGATACCATACAAGGACTTGTCAACAAGGAAGACTAAATGCAGTTTTATATTTTAACCTCTGGAAATTTAAAAGCTCTCAAGCGTCACTTTGACTCTGAATACAGCGGGTTTAAGAAAAAAGATGCAGTAGTAATTATTAATAGTTTAAATGAAGACTACATTAAAGAAGCTGTAAGTTACTGTACTAAGAAAAAGATTGAGCACCACGTTACCGAAAGCAATGGAACACCGGCAAAGGGCAAGAACTCTTTGCTAGAAGTCTTCCTAGCTTCAGATAACGACTACTGTGTAATGATAGACGGAGATGACTTTTTAACTCCTCACGGTGTTTGGATGTATAAACATCTTGCAGGACTAGAGACTCCACCAGATGCAGTATGCTTAATAAACCAAAGGTCTATAAAGAAGATAAACCATAAGGCGTATTCTGTAAAGCCTTTTACTGTAGACTATGAAAACTTATTAAATTTAGACTACTTGCACATGTTTAATGAACTGCGTGGGTTGAGCATTCCAAAGGCTACATATTACAGTACGCTATACAACAACTACTATACTGAACAACGTAAGTATAGTGAAGGCGATGAAATACATTGTCGTGTTACATGGGTAAGTAAAAAGGCAGCAAGTTTTAAATTCAACGAAGAGTTGATAATCGGCGAAGATACTTTACATATGCTGCGTTTAAAACATGAAGCTTTAGAAGGACGTTTAAACTTTTACACTAATGACGAGCAGCCAGCGACCTACATATATGACGAGAGAACTCCCGGAACTGTTCAGAAGACATCTAAGTTTGGAATAGACTATGAGTGGATGAACGACTACTTAGTTGCTTTGGGGGAGATGGAAAAGAAAAACTATCTCCACGAAAACACAAGGCTTCCCGAGTTAAAAATAGACTACCCGAAAGATTACGTGTACGATGACTATGACCTTACTAGCGAATATGCACACAAGGTTGATAACGAATATATAACTTTTCCTAAAAATGCTACGGACACCGCAGTAAAAAAGTGTCACAAGTTTTTAGAATCTTTAGAAAACCAACAAGCAGCATAGCGTAGGAACACATTAATGCGTAAGAAAACTCAGTCAAAAGAAATGAAAGCTTTAAGGGCTTTAAAGAAATTAAAGAACTATAGAGCTATGGCTTATGGTGGCGGTGGCGGCTTTATAGATGAAGTTGTAACCACGGCGCAGCCAATTCCTGCTCAAACCTATAACACTAGCCCTAATGCTTTTACTAGCTCCGGCCCTAGCTATGGCGGCCCTACTAGCGGCACTGGCTCTGGTACTGGTGTTGGCGGCGGAGGAACCGCTGTAACTACTGGAAAGGTAGAAGACACAGCGGAAGGAATTGAAGAGGAAAAAGTAGAAGTAAAAGAACCTGAAATAACCGAAGCTGATTTAGTTAAAAGTGAAAGTGGCTTGTATCTTGTAAGGGACGCATATGTAAACGAAGAGGGTGATACTGTTCCTGCCGAATACTCTACAAACCCAGAAGACGGTAAAACTCAAGCCCAGCTAGACGCTACAGTCCTAGCACAAGAGTACAAAAATAACTTAGCGGCTACTCAAGCCGCAGAGTATGCAGAAGAGCGGCGTTTAAGAGACGAAGCAAACAAAATATCCCCCGAAGACAACGCAGACGTACAAGAGGTAGTAGATACAATGGCAAACACAGGTGATAATGCAGTCCTTCCCCGTGACCAAGACGGCCCCGTAGACAGCACAGGTGGCGGCACAGTAACTGTAAATACTAATACTGCCGGTGCTCCAACAGACATTGAGCAAGAAAACCCTACGTATGTAGCTCCCAAAATGGATGCTGCAAAAATAGGTGTTTCTGCTGGCTATGCGCCTTATACTACTCAGGATAGGAATATTGAAAAGCTTGACGATGCTGGAACTACTTATGCTGGTACAGTAGACGCTCCCGCAAGCGTAGGTTATAGTTCTCAGAAAGCCCCTACTAAAGTAAAAGCGCCAACGGGCATGGAAGGCGAGACATACACCGCAGCGCAGGCTGGGTACGGCACAGATGTCACAGCCGCACAAGGCACAGTATCTGATGACGCTCAAGCTAAACTAGATGACGCTACGCTTACAGAAAAAGCTGAAGCTGCTGAGCGTGATAAAGCTGAAGAGAAAAAGGCTGAAGCAGCGGCTGAAGAGTTTGTAATTAGTGACGGGGCTTACGTAAACAAAGTAACCGGCGAGGTTGCAACCGTAGTACAAGCTAAGGAAGCAGAAGCTGCTCAGCGCGAAGCCATCACAGGTGAACCTACCCCTGAAGGTGAAGCTGCTGAAATTATGAGCATGTATGAGTTTAACCAACTTGAAAAACGTGCAATCAGTAAAGACAATGCAATTAAAAACTTAAAGTCTAAAGGACTATCTGACAAGGAAATTGCTAAGCGCCTTGCTGACAACCCACAGTTAATTGCTGATGAGTTTGATGACCTTCCCGAAGACATTAAAACTACCCTGTCCGGTCTTCCGCAAGAAGCGCTTGTAAGCGTTCAAATGGAAACCTTAATGGCTGGCATGGAAGACGGTGAGATTCCTGCATGGGCTAGACCCGCACTAGCTAAAGTAGAGTCTAACTTAGCTATGCGTGGTATAAGCAGCTCAAGCATCGGAAGAGACGCACTCTTTAATGCAATTATTCAAAGTGCTATTCCAATGGCTCAGAGTAATGCTCAGGCTGTTCAAAACGCTACGTCTCAGGACAAGCAGATTGCAGCAGACTTCCTAGCTAAGAACGCAGGCTTTAAGCAGCAGATGGATTTGGCTAACATGTCTAACGACCAGCAAATGCGATTAGCTAACCTGAGTGCGTTGAATCAAGCATCTTCTGAAAACATGACCGCTAGACAACAAACAGAACTAGCTAATCTTAATAACCGTATGCAGACTAATTTGCTTCAGGGCAAAATTGCTGCTGAAATGGGCATAGCTCAGTTAAATGTTGACCAACAACGAGCAGTACAGAACGCTTCTATGGTTGCTAACGTAGACATGTCTAAGTTTAACGCAGCCCAGCAGGTTGAGTTGACTAACAGTAAGTTTATGCAGAGCATGGTAGCTACTAAGTTTAGTGCTGACCAACAGGCCGCAATGCAGAACGCTACCGCAATGGCTACTATGGACATGGCTAACTTAGACAAGAACGCTAAGCTTGCTGTACAGAACGCACAGGCTTTCTTGCAAATGGACATGACTAACTTGAGCAACGCGCAGCAAGCCAACGTAATGAAAGCTCAGAACCAACAACAAGTCCTATTAAGCGATACCGCAGCTAAAAATGCTGCACTTCAGTTTGGCGCAGCTAACGAGCAACAGGTGCAGCAGTTTATGGCAAGCCTTGGAGTTCAAGTAGAGCAGTATAACTCTTCTTCAAACGCAGCTCGTGAGCAGTTTAACGCTACTGCAAAAGATAGAGCGGCGGCAATAGATGCAGGCAATGAGTTACAGGCCGCATCACTCCAAGCTCAGCTAGATACAGATGTTGCTAAGTTTAACGAACAACAAGACTTTAATCGTGACCAGTGGAATGCTGCAAACGCACAGGCTGTTGAGCAATCTAATGTTCAATGGCGCAGACAGGCTAACTTAGTTGATACCGCAGCGCAAAACTCTGCTAACCAGCAAAACGCTCAGATAGCTTATAACTTAACATCTCAAGAACAGACGCAATTGTGGCAGCAGTTACGTGATGAAGCCGCTTACATTCGACAGAACTTTGAAAACGAGCAGCAACGAAAAGCTCAGCTGTTAGCTACAGCTATTGGTAACGAGAAGGTAGGTAGTCGTGGTGCTACTGATGCTACAGAATGGCTCAAAGCTGTTTCAGACGTACTTTAAATAATTAAACACTAGGGGCATATAAAAATGGGAATAGGCAGTTTTGTTAAAAAAGGTTTTAAAAAGATTGGCAAGGGCTTCAAGTCTGCGTTTAAGTCTATCGGCAAAGGCATCAAGTCTGCTATGGGTAAGATTGGTAAGTTCATGGGAAAGATTGGAATTGTAGGTCAGATAGCGCTAATGTTTACTCCAGTTGGAGCCATGATGAGTAATATGTTTGCAAGTATAGGCAACGTAGCGGGAGGCATGTTTAGCAAGGTTGTAGGTAAAGCGGCAGTCCAAGGCGCAGCAGGCTCAGGACTTTTAGGAAGCTCTAGCGCTATATTACGAGGCGCAGGTACAGTGCTTAAAGCCGCAGGAAACTTTGCACAAGCAGGACACTCAGCGTTTAGAACTATTACAGATGGAATATCTAGCTTTGTTACTGAGTTTTCTAAAACTGCATTAAAGAAAATTCCGGGAATGGAAACCATGATGCCTAAGTATCTTGGCGGCGGGTCTGATACTTTCTTTGCGGGTAAAGACAGCGCATGGGGCAGAGTAAGCGACAAGGTAACCCAAGACGCAGCGCGTATATTAGATAGCTTTAATGAAGAGATTGGAGGCTCTAGTAAAATATTGACTCAGGGCCAAGAAGATTTAAAAGCAAAAGCAGAGGCGCGAGTAAACAAAGCAGCTACTGGAGTTGATAGTGTCGGCCCCATGAAAGAGGGCTATAAGTTTCCTGACGCTACAAAATCTCTTGACTACGATGTTTCGGGACTTCCTGATGTTACTCAAGCTACTGGGTCATTAGGCGGTGGAGTAAATCCTCTTGACTACGATGTTTCGGAACTTCCTGATGTTACTCAAGCTACTGGGTCGTTAGGCGGTGGAGCACCTGTTGCAAAAGACAGTCTCTTAAAGCAAGTAACCGGCTCAGTTAAAAAAGGCTATACTGATTTTTTAGATGGTCGTCCGGTAGGTCAAGCAGTGACAGAAGAACTAATTGGAGGCGCAACTGAAGCTATATCAGAAGGAGTTGTAGGTGGACTAAAGCAACGTGCATTCGATGCAGTTGTTCCCGTAGAAGAAGTTGAAAGCTTTAGCACTTATGTTGCGCCCTACGAAGCACCGGCTGATATTGGCGCTTATGCTTCCGCAGCAATTAACGACAGAGCTATGCAGATTCAAGTTAGCGGAAACGACTACTTTAAAGGTCACCCTTACGGCTTTGGAGCTAGTCAGTATGTACAGCAAATGGCAACGGCTACTGGAGGAAATAGATAATGGATTTAAACGTATACGAGGAAGAACGGTCTAAAATGGGCAGGTCTATTCCGGGCCAGTCGCTAACTAACGACCCCACTAACCCAGCTCCTTATGAGAAAGCTCCAGAGATTACTAACGTCCACGAAGGTACTGAGTATCTTTTTGACTTCATAACTGAAGAAACTGTTTACGCAGCGCTGATGACAGGCATTGATAAAGGCGTACCTGTAATGGCTATTGTACAGGTAATCCTTTTTAACGAGTTTCAAAAAGGTAAGTGGAACCCTGACTTAATGTTGATGTTGGCTGAACCCTGTGCATATATTCTTATTGCCCTTGCTGAGCGTTTAGACCTCGACATTATAATTGACAATGAAGAAGAAGAGGGGGATGTGTTTGGTGTTGATATGGAAGAAAAGAAACTAGAACAACTAAGAAACTCTATAATTCCTCAAGGCTTTATTACAGAGCAGATGGCTAATGAAATGGAAAGGCTGCCTACTATGTCAAGTCTTCTTGAGCCTCAAGCAGATGAAGCAGCCCCAGAAGCTCCAGCGCAACCTAGCCTTATGGCACAACCTGAAGGACAGTAAACATGGCACAAGATTCAATTGCATACGGCGAAAGCCTCTTAGCAGATGTTAGAAGCAGAAACGCTAAAGAACAAAAAAGAGCTGAGTCACGCGCAAAAAAAGATTTTTGGAAGGGCGCTGCTGTTAAGATAGGGCTTAATGTTGCTGAGGATATAATGGGTCAGCGACAGGCGGCTTTCTTAAACAATGAAGAAAACATGGCTAACAAGCTACGAACCACTAAAGCTTACGACCAAAGCACGACAATTACAGCGCGTGAAAAAGAAGCGCAAGGTTTTGACGGAGGCTACGATGCTTATTGGGCAGGTCAAGCAAACACAGAAGTTGATGCGTACTTGCAAACTAAATTTGCTCCCGGCACGTATAATCCGGCTGCATACGCCTTGTATAAAAAACAACTTTCTTCTAGGTATGGACAAGAATTAGCTAAACAGCATAAGGAAGAGTTACAGTATACAAATGATTTTTTATCTGCTGGCGGCAGTAAAGACGCTTACAATGACCTTATTAAAAAATCAAAAGCAGGTACTCTTACTGGTGCTCTTTCTAACTGGATTGGAAAAAGTACAGGTGTGCTTGACGCAGATTTGCATAATGAGACTGTTGCAAACCTTTTAGAATCTTCAGACAAACTAACAGGCTACAACGTAGACAAAAAAGTTTATGAGAATGCTTATGAACAAACAGGCGACTCTGCTTTGTCTGTGTTTATAGCTGAGCAAAATTTAGGCAGGTCTGATTTAGGAACAAGACCGCCGACTATTGGGCCAATCACAATGGTGAAGGGTTCGTTTGGTGTCGAAACTCCTACGGTTTCTGTTCAACATTTTAATGACAACGGACAACCTTCTCACATAGACTTTGTTAGACCGGGAAATGACGGAACCATTAATTTAGACACCCCTCAAGCTACGGCAACACGCCAGCCCTTTGATTTGCTTTCTTCTCAAATTCGAAATGCTACAGGCCCAGAAAAAGCATTCTTGGATGCTGGTAACACGGGCGTAAGAAGCATTGCATCCGACAGAAGCGAAACGCTTACCAAAGCACTAGAGAAGAAAGTTGAAAGCGCTGGACACAAGCCCACCAGTAAAATAGGTCAAGAAATGCTTGCAGCAGAATTTGAGAATGTTGGAGCAGTTGCAGGCGCAGTTATCTTCCGTGCTAATAAAGAAAGGTGGGCGCAGGCAGGCAACGCTAAATTAATTGCTGGAGAGATGGTTGCTCAGGCATACGAAAAAGGAAACGCAGATAGAGCCTTGTCTGGTGCTGGATTAAGAAATCCTTATCATACTATGTTTGCTATTGAGGGAGTAATTGACGCTAAGAGAATGACGAATACTGACGGAATGGGTAAACTTGGTGGCCGTGAGAATGCACTAAACCTTTATGAAGCTTACAGAACAGAAACAGTTGAAGGCAGAAAGGCGATTGATGATGCACTTAAAGCTAACAAGAATTTTGAAGGAAAAGTAGGGCCGTTGTTTGGTGAAATACATGAAACTATTAAGTCTCTTATTAATAGTATACCTCCCATAAGAGGCACTGATGAAACTCTTTATGCGAGGCACAAGGAATTATTTGGAAAGAAAATTCCTGACGACACTTCTAAAGTTCCTGTTGTTTCTGAAGAAGTTGTTGAAGAAGAAGCTGTTGAAACAGTAATGTCTGTTATTCCTATTCCTCCTAAATTTCAGCGCAATGAAGAGCGAACAACCACTATTCAACGCACCGCTTATAAAGATTTACTTAAAGGAAAAGGGCGTGTTCAAAAATTAGAAGAAAAACTTGGGCGTTTAAAACCAACTGATGCAGTATTTGACATGCTTAATATTCGTAAAGAAAGAGCTTCAAAAGAATTTCAAAATCTTTACAGTCAGTACATGAAAAACTACGGCCCAGCAGAAGAATAATTTAAAGGATAAAATTTAATGTCAAAAACTTTTAGTGATTATCTAAACGAAAGCCCGGATGCTTCTTCTGAATACTTAACAGAGTCTCAAAAACTAAGTAACGACAACTCTATTATACCAGAAGGCTACAGCGTAACAGACTTTGAGGAAGACGCTTCAGTTCAAGTAGCTTTTGATACAGTTACGGATTACTTATCAGAGCACCGTGGTTTAGGTTCGGCTTTAATTGACCAAGCAACAATAGGAAAGCAAACTGATATTCCTGAGTTCTTGCGAGATGATATTGCACGTACTGGCTCGCCTTTAAGCAAAGCAAATATACTTAAAGACGCTCCAGAAGAGGTGAAAGCAGCTTATCGTTTAATGCAAGATAGGTTTAATGCTGCTGAGCTTTCTGGTGCTGGTGAGTGGGCTTCTGCGATAGGCGACTACGGCGTTGACGTACTGTTCAACCCTGAAACTATCGGTGTACTGGGGAGCCTGTTTGCTTCTCCAGCTACCGGTGGTGTCTCTGCTGTTGCAGGTGTAGCTACACGTAAAGCAGCTCAGCAGGGCGCACGTAGTGTACTAGCCAACGCTATTAAAGCTACTAAGGCTGCACAAACTGCTAACCCTTATAAGGCTGCGGCAGCTATTGGTTCTATCTATGGTGGCGCAGGCGCTCACGTAGCTCAAGAACTTGATTTAGCTATTGGTCAAAAAGACGAATATAGTATTATGGAAACTGCTCAAGGTGTAGGCATTGGCGCACTTGCGGGTATGGGTTTGTACGGTGCAGGCTCTAAAATTGGAAACAGATATTTTAGAGACGCTTCAACTCCTCGCAAAGAACCTTCTAAAGAAGTAGGCGCTGCGCTATACGATGATGCTTTAGATGGTGAATTTATTCCTGCTTCTGGTGGAACTCTAGTAGATGAAGCGCTTAGGTTAGGAGGCCCGGAAGGGTCAACTGCTAAAGTTGTAGACGGTTCTGATTCTCTTAATGCGGCAGCTAAGAAGTTTGCTGATGACTTAGGCGGTGGTGAGAAAACACAGAAAGAAATCTTGCGTATGATTCGAGCCGCAGCAGACTCTGAAGACACGGCAGAAAACGTAACTAATCGAGTTAAGCAAGGCTTACACACTATTGCATCTGACCTAAGTGGAAATTTCTTTGGTAAGGCTGCTGGCGTGTTGTCTCCGATTACAGGGTTATCTGGAACTGCTGCTCAACTACAGAAAAAACTAAGCTATGAGTTTGGAATTAAATATAAAGTCCAAGACAAAATTGTAGAAAAAGACTTGTCTGAAGTACAGCGCGAAGTTACCGGGAAATTTAACGACCGCTTCCGAGCTATTGTAGAAGACATTTCATTGCACTCTGCTAAAGGCACATTAGCTGAAGAGATGAATGCAGCTTTAATGCTATCTGTTCGTAGCTCTAAGCCTATTAAACATAACGGTTTTGATTCAGCTACAAACAAAGCAATCAACAAAGCCGCAGCAGGCGTTAAAACTTTATACTCTGATATGGGTGTACAGCTTGAAAAGATTGGAGTTATTGATAAGCTAGTTGAGAATTACGTCCCACGTATGTGGAGCCGTACAGCTATCGAAAAGAATAAAAAAGGCTTAATGGATTTGTTTGAGTCTAAAGGAAATATGTCTAAAGGAGACGCAAGACGTACCGTTGATTCAATGTTAGACGTACAGAACCAAGTAGACTCTGGTGGAAGTGGCGGGTATTTCTTCTCATCTAAGCGTAAGCTTAACGACATTGCGGAAGACGCAGACTTTCAAGAGTTTTTAAATGATGACATTTTAGGTTCTTTACACGCTTATACTTTCCAAGCTGGTAAGTCTATTGCTAAGCATCGTGTATTGGGTGTTAAAAACTTTGATGAATTTAAAGGTTTTTACATTAACCGCATCCGTAAAGAGCTTGAAGAGAAGGGTGAAACTTTTTCAGCTAAGCAAGAAAAACAAGTTGAAATGCTTTATCGTACAGCTACGGGCGAAGGCTTGGAGCGTTACGGCAAGACAGCCCAAGACGTTGCGGATACTTACAGCTTTGTAAACCGAGTTTCTATGCTAGGCTTAGCAACACTGTCAAGTTTAACAGAAGTGTTTTTAAACATTGGTAAGGCCGGTGTACGTAACTCTGTTAAAGGGCTAGGCGAAGCTATAGAGGTGTCATTTAAAAGCCTTACAAAAGACCTTGAGACTAACCTAGTAACTAACAACAAGTTGACTGTTACAGAAGCTATGGCAGAGATGCGGCAGTTTAGTATTCACATTGACCAAGCGATGGCCCAAGTAGGAGACAGGCTTTCTGGAGACGCTTTAGTTAATGAGCGTTTACAGAATGCAAGTAACAAGTTTTTCCGTTTAAACATGCTAGACCAGTGGACTAAGTTTGTTCAAGCTGCATCTTTTTCTAGTGGCAAGCACATGATTTCAGAAAACATTGAAAAGCTTGCAGCTAACGGAACTCGTAAGCTTGATAGCAGCATGCAAGTAAGGGCAGGCGAGTTAGCTGAGCTAGGGATTGATTACAAGAAGGCTATAGATTGGCATAAAGCGGGCGCTAATACTGATGATGATTTTTATAAGTCTTCAGTGTTGGGTGGTGTAGCTCGTTATACAAACTCTGTAGTATTACAGCCTACAGCAATGTCTGGACTAAAGCCTTTACTTTACTCTAACCCTAAGACTTCTATTTTGTTTCAGTTGTTAAGCTATCCTGCTGCGTTTACAAACACTGTACTTAAAGGGGCGGCTAAGTCTTTAACTAAAGCTCCTGTACGCAACGGCGCTAAGTTAATTCCTGCGGCTTTAATTATGACAGGCATGTCACGATGGACAAACTATCTAAGAACTAACGGCGAAAGTGAAAGGGGTAAAGACTTAGATGAAGTCTTGTATAACTCGGTAGCTCGTTGGGGCGGCAATGGTTTACTGCTTGATAGCTTTAATCGTGCTAAGACTTCTGCCAAATATTCTAGCAGCGCTTTGTCTTATGCTACTATGCCTTTTGGCCCTGCAAGTTCAGATGCTTTAAACTTAATTCAACAGGGAATTATTCCGGTCATTGGCGGTAAAGTTCCTGTACTGTCCGGCACGTATATGGGCAAAAGCATTATTGGTGAAAAAGAAGTTACGCATTATCGAAGGAGCCTTCGTAAAGCACAAGAGGATGTGTTTGGCGGTTTAGTCCCAGAGTTTGATAAAGAAGTCAAAGCGCCCGGCTATGCTCTTGGTGGCCTTATAAACGTAGGAACTAAAGCAGTTACATCTTTAGGCAATAAAGTAATTTCTAAAATGTCTAAGAGCACTTTAGGAGCCGAAGAGTATGCTGATACAAACACAGCAATTTTAGAGGCTGCAACAGAAAACTATTTTACTCGTGAAACGCTTAGAGAAACAAGCGATAAAATTGTAGACGTAGCATACAACCTAGAAGATTCAATGCTTTTTAGTCCCTATGATGATATGGATATTGCTTATTTAGACAGTAAAATATTTACAGAAATTAGAAAAGATTATAAACCTATTGAAGAGCTTGAAAAACTTCCTTCATGGAAGAAAGCTATGGAAAGTGAAACAAAACAAGAAGCTTTAACTAATTGGACAGCCGCTCAAAAAGAGATGGGTTTTGATGAAGACCATCGGCATTATCTGGCTGAAGTTCAAGAGCAGCTTGAAGAACGTGCAGACTTAGACCCTGAAGGTGATATAGACTTTTACGTATCTGAGTCAGTTAATAAATTAAGACAGCTTTACGAAGAAGTTCACATTAAAACAAGCCCTGAAGAAGTGGCTAAGGCTAGTGAAAAAGGACTTGATGACTCTGAGTTAGACGCACTTCACGATTTTATTTCTATTACTGCTCGCGACAGGTTACCCAAACTGTCCGAGGTTGGTTCAGACAAGGTAGCTCGTAATGTACTTATTAAAATAGCTGCCGAAGGCGACATTGACCTTAATACTTTTAAGGCTCCAAAGTTGCAAGACAGTCTTGAGGATGAGTACCCTAAAATGCTGAGCGCTAATCAGCGTTTAGCTGCGAGTGAAGAGTATCGTAAACTGTCAACTGAACAAGCCATAATGTTTCGTGCAGAAACAAGCTTTCAAAAAGCTCAATCGTTTATAGCGTTTGCCTTTGCAAGAGAAACAGGTGTACATGTTGGCTCAGAAGGAGCGGCTCACGTAATCGCTATTCGAGGACTGCCTGATACTAAAGCTAAGGAAGCTTTAAAAGATGCAGCAGACGCTAAGAGTTTAACTCGTGAAAGTGCTGGAGAAATGTTTAGCGACCCACGGCTTTTAGAAGAAGAACTGCCTGAAATATCTTCAAGAACTACTGTTGGTGAAGACGATATTCCTGATGATGTTAGAGGGTACGGAACGCAAGGAGTTGCAGACGAGTACGAAGTACAAGACATTAAACCTATTACAATGAATGCAGGCTACATCGATGTTCGGAACCCTCTGGAAATTAATACTGACCTTTCCGGGTGGGAAGCTGAAAGAATACTTTCTCCCGGTGGTGGCTGGGACGAGTTTTTTGAACCTGAAATTTCAATGAGAGGAGTAAAAATCACTAAGGAGCACGAAGCAAAGATTAATGATTTAAGAGAACGCTCCAAAGAGTTTGAATATTTGTTTGCAGATGACGATGTACAGGAAAACTATATTTCAATAGTAGAAACTTATCGTTCTGACTTAAAAAGAAACAGCATTAACCGAGAGTTTAGAGAGCTTTTAGAAGACTTAGGGTTTGATTCTATTAGATACCTTAATGAAGTAGAGCAAGGGTTTGTAAATCAAAGTGAGTATTCTTATATTCTATTTAAACCTGAGCAGTTTAAATCTACTACTGCGCGTGTCTTTGACCCTAAAGACCCCAGACACGGAGCTGCTTCTGGCGGCTATATTGTAAAAGGGGGTGATACGCTAAGCCAAATCTCTTTAGACAAAGGCATTGAAGTTGAAGAGATAGCTAGACTTAACAACATTAAAGACATCAATAAAATCTTTGAAGGTCAAGAGTTGAGGTTTAGCGATAAGGCTCCAGACATGTTTACAGAACAAGCTGAAGTTGTTGCAACGTCTGAGCCTGTTGCAGAAATTGAAGTTGCTAAGGAAGGAATAGTAGACAGCGTTTTAAATAAAGTAGGCGGCGCTCAAGCGGATGTTACAGAAAGTATAACAGAAACTCTAGGCGGTGTCAAGGAAAATATTACAGAAACCTTTGATGAAGCTAAAGAATCTGTGACCAGCGGGGTAAGTAAAACCCTCTCAGCGCTTAGGAAGATGGCGAGCACTAACTTTAGTTCTAAAGGGCGTACAGCAGAGAACACAGCAGGGACTACGGCAGAGCCTGAGTCTACATCTATTATGGGCGACATGACTATGCAGCAGGTGCGTGAAGCTAACACACCTGATTCTCCTGATTTGTCTAACACTAAACTACCAGACCTTGATTTTAGTTCTGAAGGTCGAACAAGAGAGAACACAGTGGGGTCTACAGAGGTTCCAGAGTTATCTATGCCAGCCATTGAGTTTAAACCTAAAGGCGTAGAGGTGACAACTGAGAAGCAGCTAGAAGACCAAGAGACTCTTGTTGATACATTAAAGGGACTTTATAAAGCTTCTGGAACTCAAGTAGCTAAAAACTTGATTGCGTTCTTTAATCCTCTTGCTGGAGATAAAACAGAAGACGATTATAATCCACAGGTTGTTGATGCACTGGCCTTCGCAGCGGCAAACGCCCTGTCAAAAGGGAAGAGCAACATTGACTATGGAGATTATAACTTAAAGGAGTCTAATGTAAGAGCACAGGTAGGCAGCTCGAAGCAAAGAAAGCGTGATGACCTTGAAGCTCGCATGAAGACCGGCGATATTACTCCGACCGAAGAAGCTGCGTTCTCAGTAGGTGGAGGAGGCGTATTAGTTGAGGGAGATAAAGTATATGTTACTGATACTTATGACTTCAGCAAGTTAAAAAGACAGATTAGTTCTGTTGTTCCTGATGAGTATGCAAAGTTGAGAGAATGGATAAGCAACTATAAAGGAAATGAATTTAAAAGTAAAATCTTTGTAGGCACACTAGGAGACTTAGGACAATGAGCACTTTTAAATACTTTAAAATAGAAGACTTTAACTGCCAAGAAACTGGCGAGAACGAAATGTCAAGGGACTTTATACACAAGCTTGACGAACTGCGGGAGGCGTGTGGCTTTCCGTTTATTATAACGAGTGGATACAGAAGTAAAAACCACTCCATTGAAAAGAAAAAGGAGAAAGCAGGAACTCATGCCCAAGGTATTGCAGCAGACATTAGAGCACGTAACGGAAATG
>Ga0213868_10003721_pt1 | contig 14132 bp, 11 predicted proteins | sample PICome_9_FD_160087 | JGI IMG/M metagenome (GOLD analysis project Ga0213868, IMG submission 160087) | Coastal seawater microbial communities near Pivers Island, North Carolina, United States - PICO127 | ecosystem: Environmental > Aquatic > Marine > Coastal | place: USA: North Carolina...
AAATTGATTGATTATTTCGTTGGTATTGTAGTTCGGTTGGTCTTCTTATCCCCTTCCCTTTTCTTTCGTTTCTTGATGGCAAAACGAACACACGGAATGTTTTTTTGGATTTTTCGGCATTTACCAGACAAACAAACGGCATCACCTCTACAAACCAAAAAGCAAAAGATGTTCGCCCGTATTACAGCAACTTCGCTCGCCCACACTGCAAAGTTAAGAAACGGACGTTTTCCTGCTGGCGCTGTTGGCGCCGTAAGAAATTTGAATGTTCATGAGCATATTTCTATGGAATTGTTTAACGCTAATGGCATCGCTACACCAGAAGGTTCCGTTGCCTTTTCACCTGAGGAAGCCGAAGAGGCTTACAAGAAAATGGGAAATCGTAAGTTTTAAGTTATGAATAAATCGTGTCCTTAAAGTCCCTCAAAGGTGGGGAGGGTATTCACAAGTTCATAACTGTTCTTATTGATTTTTTAAAAAATATTCCAGTTCATCTGATCTCATCTTCCGTTCTTCCATGTTTCAAACCTTCATTTCGATGAAAAATAGCTGACCAACTAGTCATCAAAGCTCAAGTTCTTTCTGGTGGACGTGGACTAGGAACCTTCAAAAACGGATTCAAGGGAGGAGTGCACATGATTTCTTCTCCAGCGCAGGCAAAGGAATACGCATCTAAAATGCTCAATCAGGAATTAGTCACAAAACAAAACCCGAAGGGAATCCTTTGCAACCGTGTCTATCTTATGCAAAAAATGGATATTGATAAGGAAATGTACCTCAGTCTCTTGATGGATAGAGCATCTGGTGGACCTGTCCTAGTAGGAAGTCCAGCTGGTGGTACGAGCATCGAAGATGTTGCGGCGAAGAATCCTGAATTGATTTTCAAAGAAAACATTGATATTATGAAAGGTGTTACAGATGAAGCATGTCATAATATGGCATCTAATTTAGGTCTAGCCGCCGGGTCGGACGCACATGCAAAGGCAGTGGAATTGATGAAAAACTTATACAGTATGTTCATCAAATGTGATTGTACTCAGGTTGAAATCAATCCTTTGGCTCAAACGAAGGATGGAAAGGTTGTGGTATGTGATGCCAAGGTAAACTTTGATGATAATGCTGCCTTCCGTAACAAAGAAATTCACGCCAAGAGGGATACTTCACAGGAGGACCCTCGCGAAGTTGAGGCCAGTAAGTATGATCTCAATTACATTGGTCTTGATGGAAACATTGGTTGTATGGTCAATGGTGCTGGGCTTGCTATGAGTACCATGGATATAATCCAGCTCAAGGGAGGGTCACCAGCTAACTTTTTAGATGTTGGAGGAGGTGCAACTGAGGAGCAGGTAACCAAAGCCTTTGAGATTTTGAACAGAGACTCAAATGTCAAGGCAATATTGGTGAATATTTTTGGTGGAATCATGAAATGCGATATAATTGCATCTGGTATTATCGCTGCCGCGAAGAACATTGGTCTGGACAAGCCTTTGGTAGTACGTCTCGAGGGTACCAATGTAGAGAAAGGCAAACAGTTGATTGCAGAAAGCGGAATTAAGGTAGTAGTTGCGGATGATCTTGATGATGCTGCTGAGAAAGCTGTTGCTTTAGTATGATGAGTATGTGACTGACATCATGCATCATTCCAAAAACATATTTTTTTGTGAAAAATAACTCGAACTAAGTAATTTACATCATTTTTGTACATGTTCATACAATCCTCTCAGATGATATCATCTCATTTTCGGAGAAAGGAAAAGAATCCTTTCTTTCTATTGCTTTGATCGTAGGAATGTTCCGCATCGTCTTCAAAATGCATTTCATCATCATCAGAATCCTCATCATCACTATCATAGTCATTATTGCTTCGCCAACACACCAATTTTCTAAACCACCCAGAGTTTGTTGATCCTGAGTAATCATCGACGTTATCATTCTCACTATCATCGTCATCATCGTGGTCACTATATTCTTCTTCATCCATGATAAATTCAATGTAGCTTTTGTAATATTTATTGATACAGTATCTGAAACGAATCGCAGTCCCCGGAATCCATGTACTAGTTTCAAAACAAATTTGTTTTATTCGTTCAGGCCAAAGTCGAACTTCTTTCTTGACCCTCCGTGTGAAGGTGAATACAACGATTACCAGTAGTATACATAGAAAAATGGATACAGGAGTGACAACAAATAAGATTGGAACATCAACTCCATCCCATAAATACAGAAATGCACATGCACCCCAACCTAAAAAGCACAAAATGCCAGTTAGTGTGAACATCAGAGATTCTATTTTGACTTGTCTTGAAACAGGACTATATGCATCGTCTATCAAATCACAAAAGTCATAAAACTGAGATTTAGTGAGTCTTGATGCTCGTGGACGAATTCGTTTCAAATAAAGCTTTTTCTTATGAACATAAAATGGTATTTTCTCATGTATCATAATGACTAAAAAATGTGTTTATCAAATGAAATCATTCAACCTTTGGTTTGTTTGTGAATCCTTGTTTCACTTTGAAGAATATGTGAGTATGTTGTATGTTGTGTTTCTTTCAGAGCTAACCTTCTATCATTGTTCTTAATTTCATTCTGAATCGACGACACGACACAACCGACAACCCGCACCACGCACCACGTACATAAGTAGAACTTCAACCGTAATCGTTGAGAAAGATCACCATTCTTTTCTGTATCTATCAACAATGAGGATTGGAATCATCTTAACCTCCTTAGCATCTGTCAATGCTTTTTTGGTGCATCCGCCAAGGAAGAGCAGCCATCTGGGGGCAGTTGATCGTAATGGTATGCCTATTTTCGAGTATCCATCTATCAGTCCTACTGTAGAATCATCTCCACCAGCTCCAACAAATCCACCTGTCGAAGTTGCACGTGTAGTTGCATCTAGTCCTGCTTTCTCAACAGCCGCTGTTTCCAGTTCTGGTGCCTCAGATCCGATCTCAGCCTTAGATATGTCGCAACAGGCCATAGTCAATAAAATCGCATCTGCCATTCCTGATCTTGCTCTGAAACCAGATCTATCTTGGGGATCCAGCGATGGTATAACCATTGGAGGAAATCCTGCATTTCTTGATGGAAGAGATGCCGCTGGTGCATCCAATGTAGCATGGTTGGCCAATGTGAAGGTGGAAAATAAATTGTCATCGTTGACCATCTTTAATGGTCCCTTAACTAGTGTACCACATCTTTTATCTCGATGTCTTATCAATAATGACGGGACTATGTCATTTGCATTGGACTTTAGACCTCGTGCCTATGGTGCGTATGAGATGGTAGATGCACAAGGAAATTACCCTGGCGCTGACGTTCTTGGAAGAAACGCCTTTACCTACAGTGGAAATAGAAAAGAATTTGAAACCAAATTTGGAACTCCAGAATGTGTAACTTTCATTGAGTCTGCAGTTGCATCATTCCAAGGTGGAGTTGTTAGTACTGAATATAATGAGTACGAGCTGCTTACCAAGGGACCTCTATCCGTTAAGGTAACAATGCCTTTGACAGATGAAAATGTCATTGCTGTTATTGCCGCAAGAGAGACAGCAGCCAATTATTGGTTAACTTGGGCTTTAGAAAAGACTCATAATCATCGTCCCGGTGCTCCAGTGAATAGTCAGTATGTATACGATACAAAGTTCAGGCAAAACGCATATGCTGCTCTGCTTCCAATTTACAATTCTGCATTTGGACCTGATGGTGCCAACTTGGCGATGGCAGAAAGTGGTCCCCTCGATGAAGCATATGTTGGAGGAGGAAGTTAAAAACAAAATTATAACGAGATTTCCTGATTGGATCTTTCCTTTTTATTTTATCAAGATGTACACTTATAAAAATACACTGGTTAGCTTCAGCGGCTTGCCTGATTACAAGTTTTTCTCTGAATCATGATCTATAGCTTTGAATATAAATAGGTTCTGTAAGATAACTATTTTAAAAATGAAATCAAGTCGATAACGATCGTGTTCGAAATGATTCAAAATGTAAACTAGTTGGGATAGAGAAAATCTCTGAATGGAATCAGAGCACTCAGCTAAAAGTTTTTGAAACAAGAGCCTTTCGGCCCTACCAATTAATATCCCCCTTCCAACATATGATTTATATTGGTCAAGCTGCAAATGAGTGACAATGGCTCTTTTTCATCTTGAAATGTCGAGATTACGGGGTTACCATGACAAAAAGTTTGTTGAAGCATCAAGATGCACGTACCATAATTGAAAAAGCAGTAAGCATTCATTCATACATGGGTTCATATGCTGTAGACGACCATTATTGCAAGCTAAGGCTCTTGATGAGTTGATGTGTTTGTGAATTGTGAAGTCTGGCAAAAAGGATGGTTGTGGTTATTTGTGAGTTGTTATTTGTGCGGTGATGGTCGTCTGTTGCTCAGTTTTCAGTAACTTGATACGTTAAAGACCTTAGTTAACAGATTAACAGTACAACAATTCAACGCTTATTCTATGTAAAATAACCACGCACACGCTAACAGTAGTAACCAACAGAATGTCTGGAAAGGATGCATCCAAGATGTCGTCTCAAATGGATGCAGTCATGAGGGTCATGACTGGTCAAGAACAGCGAACAATTGCTGATAAGATAAACGATGCCAACCGTCCGACATGGGAACAATATAAGAAAGATAACGAAGATAAACTTAACATCAGCGGTCTTGATCAGAAGAAAATGGAAGAATACAGGAAACAGCTTGATGAAGAGCGGGAGGAAAGACTGAAGGGCGGAGTGAATCGCAAGAAAGAAAAGGGGGATAAAGAAGACAAAAAGCACCATAAGAAAAAGGACAAACATCATAAAAAGAAAAAGAAAAGAAGTAAACGAAATTCAGATTCGGAAAGTCGCTCTTATGATGAATCTGATAGTTCTAGTGAGGAAGATAGTTACAGTAGTGAGGACAGCTATAGAAGACGTAAACGACGAAAAAAACATCGTCGTAGTAAAGCCGATGACAGATATTCTGATGATGATTCAAGTCACAGCAGCGATGAAAGTAGACGAAAGAGGAAGCGCCATAAGAAAGAAAAACTAAAACGGCGAAAGGATAAGAAGAAAAAGGGATCAAAGTCTGAAGATGAAGACGACAAGTACAAGCTTTCATCATTTTTCAATCAATCCGACTGACTTAATCTTTTTGATTCCTACAAATTGAGCGCATAAAACAATAAAGAAAAAGAAAAATCAATTTATATCTCAATTCATATTGTATTTGGTATTGGCAGTTTCTTTTTCGTGACGAGGAATTCAAAATAACTTTTTCACGAAAAGAGACGATTTTGTTCAGCATCATAACGCTCATTCTTTGATGTGTTCTTCCTCAGCGAAAAAAGCTCCATCCAAAACTGCAGCAATATTTGAACTTTTCATAAAACTAAGTTTCTTTCCATCTGCAGTTTCTTCATCTTTTGGTCCAATCCCCCAAGGATCTTTTGCGATTATATAATCACCGACTTTGATATTAGGCATGGGAGCAATTCCGCCATTTTCTTCCTCTCTGCCTGGTCCCATGGAAATAACTGTTTGGTTGCGTTTCATAAAGACGGAGATGTTAGACTATATCATCTTTGAACGTGGATTACAAGGGTGTCAGATACGAAAGAGACAAGAAAGATAAACTCACCTTTACATAAATGTAATTTAGGCAAGTCTTCCTGGGGTATAAATAATCCAGATTCAGTTTTTGGTTTTCCTTGAATTCTTTCAACCAAGACCATATCATATGCACATTGCCATGATACACCGTCGTCGAGTGTAAAACGTCCTACACCCGCTCCTCCATAGAACTTTTTGGGTGGTGATGACAGAGATGACGTCTGCTGCGTCAATCCAGCGACAAGGATAACTGTAGATAGTAATTTTAGCATTCTAGGGTTCACCTTTATATAGACTTTTCAACACAGTTTCGAAGCAAATAAGTTTCTAAGGAAATAGGAATTGATTGGTTTTGGTTTGTGGTGTGTGTATGATTTTCGTTCGAAGACTTTTGATAGACAACATCAACGGAGAGGTTCCTACAGAGGTACTTCGTGCGTCATTTCGCGCACAAAATGTAATGACGAGAAAACAATGACATAGACATAATCCATTCCTATCGCAACTATCAACCTGTAGGTACTATTCCTACTCCGACTTATTTGTAAAAAGGACAGTTATTTTACTCTAAGTGTTCCCTCATAGCATCATCGAAAAATTTTATGACACTGACATCCTCGCTGAGGCCCTTTCGTCTTCTAGTTTTAATCAGAAAATCTCTAGCGAGAAATTGTGGGGGACTGGGCTCCAAAGGATGCAAGATAATGCTCCTATCCAAAGGGTCGCCAGGAACAATCGCCCAGTGATCAAATACAGAGTGTACCATTGCTTGACCTTGTGTGAAGGTTCGAAGATCAGTTTCAAAGCCAAAACTGTCCATGACAGGTAAGAATGCTTTAATTCTAAAAAACGGAGAACCTGGAACAGCCCTATCTTCAACAACATGTCCACGACGTTTATTCAGAAGCGGATTAATTGCGTCCACTAGATTACCCTGACATTGTATTTCAAGTCTGTAAACTGGTTCCATTAGCTTTGGAGATGCGGTCAAAATGGAGGAGTGGACCACCTTTCTTGCTGTTGGAATAATTTGTCCGGCTCCTCGATGAATAGCCTTATCCGACAGCACGGTGTCCAAAATTTTGACTTTAACCGATCTTACCGGCTCTTCGCATAAAGGTCCTTCCCTAGTTGCCCACTGAAAACCCTGGACAATTCCAGATTTGCATGTTGATAGGAGCTTTTTGTCGACCTCACTAGGAAGAGTGTCGTCGAGAAGTATGTTAGGTCCATGAGTGGGAGAGTCACCAAATGCCCAAATCGAACGAGCTGAAAGTAAATCCCAATCATATTTTGTTTGAAAGAATCTTCCCATTTTCTTTGAATCCCATTGTGTGTTGATCTTCCCTGCCTCGAGCTGTTCCGCAAGTCCTTCATCTAACGGCTCCGCAATCACAGTGATTTTATTTCTTTTGTTTGCTGTTTCGGAAAAACATTTGATGCTGCTCGTCTCTACAACAGTTTCACGAAAACCTACCACAGGATCGGCAACTTTAATTTCAATATCAGAATACACATTTCGCAGATCGTGCATAACGCAATCTAAATACAATTCTCCAGTTCCAAAAATAACGTGTTCTCCACTTTCTTCAACCTTTGTTCTAACCATGGGGTATGCCTTTGACACACGACGAAGCCCTTCCACCATTTTAGGTAGTTCAGATGGATTTAATGGCTCGACGGACAACTTCATTACAGATTCTCCCCCTGCTTGAGGGAATTTCAAAGGGGAAAAGATTTCAATCTCATTTTGATCATCAATACTTCCACCCGTTCCAGTAATAGTTGCTGTTTTTGAAATATTGCCACAAACTCCATTGAGAAGCACCCAGCTGCCTGCTCTTGCTAAAGTAACTTCCGTTGTATAACGCCCTCTTGGTATTGCTATACAATTAACTGTCGCAGTTGACATATCTTCATCATCGTCTGGTGTATAAGCCTCGCCAAGAACTTTGACTTTATCTCCAGTCTTGACAGACCCTGAATAGATTCTTCCAAAAGCTGCAAACTCTTGTCCAGCAGTACCTCCTTGATTATTCACTGCATACATTTTGGTAATGTGAATCATGAGTGGACCACTTGGATCACATTTCGCCATGGACTTGCCAACACTTGAATTCAAAACACCAGTATAACAGCGTGATACTTTTCCGATCGCTGAAGCTGTTGGTGTTGGTACATTCTTCACGATTAAATCAACAAAACCACTCGTATCAGGGAAAAACTTTTCTAACGCTGCTCGTAACAAGATTATGGAACTAGATCTCAATTGTTCCTTTGATAAATGCACACCAACACTTCTCAGTATTTTGCTCGTATCTTTTTCGGATTCACCTAGACAGGCGCTGTAAATTTTATAAATCGGTTCAAGAACAAATTGGCAAAATGTTCGAGATGTGTTTCCAGGAGCGCAGTCTCCACTTCGTTTTCGAAATGTTCGTGATTCGGGATCCAGAAAACATTCACCCCATAATCTAGCTGAAAAGTCATCAACGGTGAGATTCTTTCCCAATACACCTTGCCCAAACCTTGAAAGTGCCCCTTCTTCTTCCTCGTCTTCTCCCTCTTGAACATGATCCACGTATAACTCTGCTATGCTTCCTAAGCTGAATGACCATCCGTGTAGAGCACTTGAAAATACAACATTTCTTGTAGGACAAAAGGATTGATACCTACCATTACTAATCCTTTTAAGAAAGACATTCACCTCATCAATCACACTCCTGATTTTATAGTAAGAGTCTTCAACCGGTACTTTTAAATCAACAATCAATCTATCAATCTTGTTCAGGACTAGAATGAGTGGTAAGCCTTCACTAACTGCTTGACGAAGTAATAGCTCATCATGCAAAGTCATCCCTTCAATAATGTCTAAAACAAAAATAACTCCATCTGCAAGACGCATGGTAGCAACACTTTCATCGTGAAATTGAATATGACCAGGATTATCCATAATAGTAATAGCATAGGTTTTCTTTGCAGAAGCGAGCGGTACAGTGATTGGTGTTGATTGAAGACTCATTAGCTTTTTCCTTTCCAACTGAAGTGTATCTGTGTATTTTGCTTCAGGCTTTTCGTACAGCGTATGCTGTAAAAGCAAATCGACCAGAGAAGTCTTTCCACTGGATAGATTTCCGACCATAGCAACACCACGTTTATTTCTATTATTATCACATAATACTGTAAGATACTCATCCGATACGATTTGATTGGAGTTATCAATCGGCTGAACAACAGACGAAGGAGCAAGTGCCGGTTCTGGGGGGAGGATTGGTTCTGTGATATCCATAGCATCTTCATCCAGAACAGCCGTGATAACATTTGGACCGTAAACTGCGTCTGCCGAGGGATAGTGAACTTTATCCTCGTGTAGCACTATTTGATTTAGTGGCTCGGCAGTCTCCATATTAACATCTTCACGTTGAATCAGCGCACCATCGTGAGGCTCTTCCATGTCTGATACCTCAGATTGTTCATCGGATGCCTCAGAATTATCATCAGAGGATGATTCGTCATCCGAGGAGGATAACTCTGGACCAATATAATTTCCAAATTCATCATAGAGATCTTCAGAATTGTTTTCCATGTTGCTTCACTTGTTCGTGAAATATGTATTTGCGAATTGCCTCCTAAGAAGACAAATGTTGTGGTATATCTCTTTCAGTACGAGTAATCATTCAAAAGAGCTGGATGCTGGATCTGATGAGCGGCTGATCGCAGTACGATATTTGCGCGAAAAAAATACAGGATTCAGGCTCGAACTACTTACTCGTAGATCACAGGATCGCAAAAACTAAAAAACATAAGTAATACGTATTCATAAGTAGAAAGTGCCATGTAACATAGGAAGGCATCCGAGAATGAAGAAATCATTTATATCCGAGTTCCTTTACATGCTGATATTCATTAGATTTCATAGTTGCGAAATGTTGATGATTTCATTCAGCCACCTTCGAAATTCACATCACAAAGTAGTAGTTCATTCTGTGTTTCTCACTCCTTCTCAGGAAACCAATGACCATGACGATATAGAAATGGATACAGTGCGTGTGCGAATATGGCGTGCATTGTCTAAAGAGAAAGAAATGACTTTACGAGAGCTTGGCATTATTGTGGGGGAAAGTAATATTCGAGATCTAAAGTTTCACTTACTTCATGTGGAGAAACAAGCAAAAACACTAGGAAATAAATCAGATGAATGGAAAATTCGACGAAACATCAGCCCAGAAATCAGAAAGGCTAAACTTGCACATCGACGAGGACAGAAAGGATTAGTATATATCAAGATGGATTATTAAAGGAAACAAGAAAGAATACGTTATTTTCACGTTTTGCATCATCCCAAATTCTTAGTCGAATTGAATTAGAATTGGATTGTAAAAAACAACATCTAAATAGGAGCAAGAATCGAAATCATTCGTGCCATTATAACATTCAAACGCATAATCAATCGTCATAGTCTTCCTCGTCGTACACAATCTCTCCAAGTCCAATCACTCTGCCTCGACCATTTTCTTCTATGAGTCCTTCATCTTTCAGATTAATTTCATCACCGAGGAAAGTTTCTAATGCATTTATGTTCTTCTTGGAATGACTTTTTAATGCAATCTTCATTTTCTTATCATTTTCAGCTGGTTTTATATCTTGCTTGAATTGCTTCTTCTTATATCTTGGAATGTTGACCAATAGGTCATCATTCATATGTATGATATCAGCATAATGATTTCCTCTCAACACTTTCATTAAATTTTCTTCAGTTACACTAGTTTTTCCTGTCGCCTGGATTATATTTTGAATGAATATTGCACTCGCGTTACCTACAAGATTTGCCGCCGTCCCATAAATCTTACCAATATCCTCATGTTTTAACAATGTTTTTATCTTTGACTCGGGAAATATCTGTAGAGGTAATATTTCTTTCTTTTCCATCTATGCGTTTCAATTAGGATTAATTGCTTTATGTATTTATTTATTATTGTTTGTTGTTTCTGTTCTATTCGTCGACCTTTTGCGTGTGTCGTTTCAGATATGTTTTGTTGTTTTGTGTTTCCTGTTCAACCCACGCATGAAAGTTCAGAAAATATCCTAATACTTCTGCGCGCCCACTTTTTGGAGTTTTCATCATCGATAAGGAGTAGACTCCTTCCTTAGATAAATAGATAAAGTCAAAACGTAATCCTAAAATTCAAATCAAATATCATGGAATTTCCATCTCCTGTGTATACTCCATCCAAACACAGTCGCCTTAGTCTCTCCCGGGTGAAAAAAATAAGAAGAGAAACCCAAGGAAAGGAGAATAATATAAATGAATCGGTTCAAGCTGCAATCGAAGATAAGAACCACAACTTCATTGTGAAGACACGTCCCATTGAATCGTCCAATGATTTAAGTTATCATTATCAAGAGGAGGAGGAAGAGGAAAGTGACAAGATTCAATTTCATGTGGAGCTAAATGGTGATGCAGTCCTCTCCTCCTCGTCGTCGTCTTCTGAATGTGATGATAATTCTCAAGTCGGTTCCTTCCACGATTCATCAGATCAACAGTCCGTGGATCTAGAATTCACAGCCTGTCATCCAAGTGATAATGAAAATGATGTTTATGATGATGAACAACTAGAGGAAGATCGGAAACCTGCCCATGAAAAAGAAACGACTCATGCGGATAGTGATGATGATGACGAATTGTTGAAGCCATCTCCGTGGGCCAAATCAAAGGCATCGAAACAACGAAATGTATTTCTTTTAGAAGATGAAAGTGACAATGAGGATCTAAAACTCAACAATCGTTCCACGGAAGAGACTCAAGGAGGTACAGTTACTATTCATTATGGGTTAAGATCCCCTCCTCCATATCCTCGAAATATTCTAAGTAAGCCCAAGAATTCGCCTGTCAAATCGCCTATCTTGAAAGATTACATTGAATCATCTTCGGATGAAGATTTAGAATTGAGTATTACTAAGGTTGCAACGAAGATAACTCCGAAAAGTAGTGGAAAGAAAAAAAAAGATGGATCAAATCAGAGGGAAATTATTTGTTTAGACGATGATTCAGAGGATGATGATGCCTTCATCCGAGAAAATGAAAGTGCTAGAAAACGTTCGGAACGGCAGTCTCTCATGCCGCAGCATTGGGGGAGTTCTGGAATGAAGAAACGCTCTAATGTATCTACGTCCTTTTCTTCTGATCTACGAAGAAAACCAATATCTTTATCGGATATCAATTACAGTAGAAATGATCTCACTGGAGGTTCAGGTTTGGGCCTTGGAGGAGTGCAGGTTCTAAAAGGTGGTGCACGATATGCTGAATATGACGACAGCGACAATGACGATCCATCAGTAAAGAAATCCAAAGAATCGAAATCAAAACGAAGTAGAACTGCACGCAAAGCTTCAACGAAGACAAAGTCAAAACGGAAACGGTCAAAGTCTTCTTTCAAAAGAAGACGATCTGGCGGATACAAAGCGGCAGGGAGAAGTGGTTCGTTAAGGACTGATAGTGGATCAGATTGGAATGTAACGCAGCAAGGCATTCGACCTTACAACGGCGAAGAGACCAATAATACCTGGGCCAGAGGCCGACAACGAGGAACAAGACTTGGTGAAGTCAATCTTGATCCTAGATTAGGCAATCTTGGTGGCGCTACAATTCAATTTTAAACTTTGTCTTCTATTTACGTTCTATACTATGCTGTACTTTTAAAATATTAAAATGTTTAACGAATAAGTTGTTTCGATAGGACTAAATGAGGTCGCTGTTCAAGTGAACGTCGTCGTGCAACTTTAGCTTGCACCATTTCCCCATTTTCTTCATAAGCATTCTTTTTGAAAAATCGCAGAGCTAGTTTGTTCGAAGGTTCAACCTGAACATACATCTCTTTCTCTTCCCATATATTTGTCACAACGTCTTGACATTTTTCCAGTAACTGTTGACCGATTCCCTGATTCCTAAATGCACCATTCACTGCCAATACTCCTAATGTGGCTTTGGGTTCTACTTTTTCTTCATTATCTGATGATCTAATCGTCATTCCTACCTCCACCATTCCAACAATGTGATACATAGGAATATTATCTTCGTTCTGTACTTTCTCTTTTGCAACATAAAGAGCATACTTTTTCCCGATCATTCTTCTTGCATTCGAAACATATTGGTTGTATGTGTACTGCTTTGTTAAGGGTTTTTCAATGTAATTCCATTTGATGGCATCTATGGATTCTTGGAATATCGCCAACAAGTCTTCTCTAATATTTTTACTTTTGTCGAATTGATCTAGAGAGGATCTGTTGTTGGATGATATCTTGTCGTCAAATGTTTCGACCATAAGAGCTGCAATTTGCTCCCAGTCAGTTTTAGATGAAGGCGGGACAATGATGAGAGCATCGATGCTGATCGATGCTTTAGATAGTAGCAGTAATATGCTGAAGAATGTCCTCCGTGTGTTTAACATTTACCAACAATATGAAAAACGGTATCTATTTTTGTATTGATGTGTGAGAAGAAGTAGGTAACATTCGTCATTCATCGTTCATCATTTTTATGGATGTCCCGATTTTTTTCTCACTTTTCTAAACTTCTTTCTTAGCCGTTTTCGATTCCTCTAAAACCTTCTGTGAGAAACTAGGAAAAGATTTTTGGCGTAACTTTTCCAGATGATTCATCAACTTTTGAATTTCCATTTCTTGTGTTTTCACCGTCGACATCAATTTATTCTTCGTGGGCAAATTCTTCATGAACGATTTTGAATCATTTTTCTTTTCACGTACACTTAAACGTTCCTTCTCCAAGAAGACAACCGAATGGCTTAATTCGTCTATCTGTTTTATCAGAATATCATTATCTTGTTCCTTCAATTTCAGTATTTTCAAAACTTTTTTCTGCGCATTTTGCACTTTTTCAAGGGCAAGTGTATGCCCTTTGCTTACTTCTTTTGTTCTTTCACAATTCAACCTTTGTGACTGCTTTGATAACGTTTTGATTTCATTTACAATTTCTTTCAAATTGAATTCCTCAAGTGTTAGTAATTCAATCCTCCATCTGGATTTTTTAATTTCGTGTTCAATTTCCAATCTTGATTTCAATATATGGTACTTTTCTTCATGAAGCTTAGTCACGGCATCATATGTTTCCAAGACTTCATCCGCAGATAGGCATACTATGTCATCAGTCAAAATCTTAAGAGCATCACCGCAAATAGAATCTTCGCATACATCTATTATCCCAGAATGGCAACAATTTCGACTGTCAAGGGACTTTAGATGCTTTTCAAGTATTATCCGTTTAGGCTTCAACAGAAGATTCAATTTATTGGATTCAGAACAAATCTCATGTATTGCATAATCTTCTAAGATAGGTTTACATCTTTGGCTGTCAAAGCATTTACATAGTTTTTCGAGAGCTCGATAAATTTTCCCATCAAGTTTATCGTTCAAGTTTAGTGATTCTGAAATACAATTTGTATTTCGTAAGAGATTCTGTACATCATCATTTGATAGTCCCGTAGTCGGTTTAATTAATG
>Ga0213868_10003722_pt1 | contig 14131 bp, 9 predicted proteins | sample PICome_9_FD_160087 | JGI IMG/M metagenome (GOLD analysis project Ga0213868, IMG submission 160087) | Coastal seawater microbial communities near Pivers Island, North Carolina, United States - PICO127 | ecosystem: Environmental > Aquatic > Marine > Coastal | place: USA: North Carolina | collected...
ATAATGGTGGAACAAATTGCTAGAGCTAAAATACTTTTGAATAAAATACGACTGAAACTAGACGACGTGTTGGTAGATATAGAATCCAATCAAATGCGGGAGGATGCAACTGCATTGCTCGACAGTATCGAAATGAGCACGAACTCAGCTATTCAGCACGTTTCTGAGAAATTGGAACATTCGGAAAACAGAGACGATGTCAGTAGCGGTCTCCTAAGTTATATTTTCTCCGACGACATTGAATCTGATGATGAATTAGTAGAAGACGTAGTTTGTGAAGAATCTACTAATTCAGGAAATGATTTGGGTTCCGAAATGGAATCATCCATATCCAAAACGATCGCATCCATCACCAAACCAAATCTGACCACGGAAGAGCTCCAACGGCAACAAGAGGAGGTACTAGAAGAAGAAATTTCCCAAATGGCAAGACAGCTCAAGACGTCATCCCTTGCAATTAAAGCTACATTGTCACATCAGAATCAGCAATTGGAAGAGATCGAAACGATTACACAGGCTAATCTCGATAAAACAAAAGAAATTACAGACAAAGTCACGGAAGAAGTAAAGAGAGGTTGGCGAAAGACTGCTAGTAGGTGGTTCATATTCATAATAATTTTGGGAACATGGATGTTTTGCTTCTTAACCATTCGAGTTGTACCCAAAAGGAAAAATGCATGCTTATTCTTTTGTGGAACAGATGGTAGGAAAAAAGAGGATGAATACCAACAGTCTAAAACGTATGATGCAAGAGGTCAACGTTCAAATGTCGTCCAGGAAATTTTGCCCAAATATTCATTTTGCACAGAGATAGGGAGAGAATGCACCCGACCGATGGATCCTGGTACCCATATTAAAACTTTGGAGAAGATGTCCGATGAAAGTGGAGAAGATGTTGCATTCGATCTTGCCAATCAGTTACGATTGAATCGTGAGCAGGATTATTTGATAAAGGCTCAACAAGAAAAAGATGAGGTTGCGTCTAAAAGAGTACAAGAAGGATGGAATAGTGTTCAAGAAGAGGACGAGGAAGAAGATTACAGTAACGAAGAAGGTCATCATGATGAAGATCTTGACGATGATGATGACGACAATGAAGAAGAAGAAGAAGAAGAAGAGGAGGAGGAGGAGAAGGAGGAGGGAGATATGTTATCACAAGTAGATCAGAAGCCTGATCATCATTTTCAAGAAGACAGGGATGGTGTGAGCTATACTGTTCAAGAAATGTTACGTGCAACTGTTGATAATCATTATCTGACTCTCCGTAGAATACTACAAAAATATCCAGAATGGGCTACTATTAAGGATGAGAATGGATGGCAACCGATACATGAAGCTGCATATAATGGTAGCCTAGATACACTGAGAATACTCATTGAAGAATTTGGAGCTGACGTCAATGCTAGAACAGGTATTGATCATCAGAACGGATCCGTTTTATGGTGGGTTCTCCAGAACTCTGAATCGAATAATCCGATAATCACATACTTGACAGGAATGGGAGCCATATCCGTTCCACCTAGTGGCAGAATTGATTCAGATGAAAGATCAGAGCTATAAATTAAGCGACTGTTAATACTTCATAACTAGTTAATGAAAAATCAGATATTAATGAGATGGTCAAAGATCTTCAAACAGATAGCGCTGAAAATTCCTCCTAATCACTGAACGCCATTACCATCATCGAAATAATGTACTTATCAAAACGAATTGGACCATCAAATTCAATCTTGTATATTTTAAACTTCTATTGTTGTATCCTGCTGCATCTGTTCAGCTACAGAAACATTTGGAAAATGGTCCAGGATGGAACTAGCCATCGACTCCATTTCGCCTAGAGGTCATGACAAATACGTACGCTAGTATCTTCAATGTATTCTGATACCGACAAGCATATGTAGAGTAAATGTTTCAAACTATATGGAAGATATTCATGTCTATTTTTCAATCAAAAGTAGCAGTCAATACTTCGTCCAACATTGGGAAAATGGTCCAGGATGGAACTCGTCCTCGACGTCTTTCATCTCGATCACGATGAACGTTTCAGCTAGTACATTCCATATTTCTCATAACGAAACAGCAAAGATTGAGTAAATGTTCTTAATGAAGGAATCAATACATATTCTTTGACCGACATCAGCATTCAATACTTCGTCCAACATTTGGAAAATGGTCCAGGATGGAGCTCTTCCTCGACTTCTTTTATCTCGACCACGACGATTGTCAGTGCTAGTAACCCATACCACAAGATCGAATCATCATGAAAAAACAGTAAATAACTTCATCATTCTATGTACTTTTCTTCATTGTATAGAGAGCATGAGGGAATCTTTGATGTCATTGGGAAGGCAGAAGGTGCACTCAGATATCAATGACCTAACAGGCTAATCATGTATCGTTTTCGAGATTGTTGACTGTTAGGTTTCCTTATACATTATTTTTGATTTGAAATGTAGTTTGAGAAGTATCTAAGTGGTGATTATTTGTTGTTGGTTCTTTGTCAGTGGTAGTTGGTAGTTTGCAACCGCTGATACCGGATACCGCAAATGACCGCGTAACCCTAACCCTTCTCCCTGAAAAACCTTGTGTGTCTTACAGGCAGATGAGAGAAGCCACTGCCACACAGACCACAGAGCACAGAGCACAGAGCACAGAACTTCCACCAACAATCCGTGGGTTGTTAATCACATACCAGGTGCATTTACAAGTATTCTAGAATTGCACAACTGACCTTTGTGCTTATCTTGTCACTCGAAAGTAATTGACGAGTTCTCAGTTTCCCCTTTTTCCCTTTGCTGCACCTTATCATGAGCTCTAAAGAACTAAAAAACGCTAATGGTGCTTCGACGATGGGTTGGAAGATTTTAATTTTGTTCATAATTGTTGGAACATCAATCTTCTTTCTTTTCCCCGAACTTCAGGAAAAAATGGTATCTCAAGTGAGCTCAAGGACTGGACAATACTCAAGTGGTGGTCTTGTTCAAGACCATATTACACCGAAGAGCCAAGATGAGTACGAGGTTGATAAAGAAGAACATGATAACCATGAAGAAGATCACAAGGAGGAAGTACAAACGGTAGACACTGAATTCAGTTTCAAAGATCTGATTGGTGCAGGAATAGTTGATGATGTTGACAAAGTTCGTAGAATTTTGAAACGCAATCCAGAGTTGATGGCTGCTGCAGACGGAAACGGTTGGCAGATTATCCATGAAGTTTCTCGCGCCCATGCACGGAATGTCCTAAAAGTGTTAGTTGAAGAGTTCGGTGCAAATGTCAATATCCGCACTGGCACAGATGGAAAGGGATACACCCCTTTGGCGCTTGCGCTCCCCGGTCCAAATTATGTTAAATCCTCTGAGGAAAAGGAGTCAGACACCGTTTCTTATCTTACATCTGTTGGAGCCTTTGCACTTAGTAGAGGAGAGTATTCGCGTAATGATTTGGTTGACGCCACCCTAAAGAATGACATAGAAAGTATGACTACCATAATCAATCAGCACCCTGAATACGTGCATCAAAAAGATAGAAACGGTTGGACGCCTCTACATGAAGCTATCCGAGCTGGTCAGGCATATGCTGCGAGTCACTTGATCGAATTTGGACGTGCAGACGTGAACGTACAAACAAACATAGGAGCTACTCCTCTTTACATGGCAATTCATCATGTCAATGGAGCCGATGAAAATACCATTAGATATTTGGTAAAGATGGGAGGTATTGAAAAAGGCCCGGGTATCGATGGAGACTTGTGAGCCATAGTGTATCATAATGATTCTACCATGGGGATCTAATGGGTAATTTAGTTTTATGTGATCTTTAGGCACTTCTGACTTTCAGTGTCTCTTAAAAAACCTCCGAAGAATATTCAACCCAGATGGAAGTGCACTTAGTTCGGTTTCTGCCCAGTACCTCGATGAACATGCACAATTAACCATCTCCCATCCTCCTGCTTCTCAAGAACGATTGATCTCTGTATATGAAAGATATAAAAGATTCAGTTTGATTTTTGATTGATGAAGTACAGTGCTCAATCAATGTGGCCTTCATCTCAAACTTACCTTAACTATATCATCATTTTCAGTTCCCATATAATTGAATTTCTCATGTGTAGTGATAGTTGCCACAGCGGCTTTGCCGTCGGCTATGAAACGAATGGAGTCTACACTCAATACCTTTGAAAGGTGTAATTTACTGATAGATACGTTTGTAACAAGGTTTTTGTAGACTTCTCTATCCATTGGATTGCCGCTTGGGCGGACAATAATCGCATCTGGAGTCCAATGCTTGTTCCAATTTTCGTCGAACAATCTTTCGTCCTTCGAGAAGCCTGCTTGATTTATACCCTCATTGTTAGCAAAAATCGTGTTCCTAATCAAAGTCTGGTCGTCAGTAGATGTCATATTTAAAATATAAATGGTTTTTATCAATGAATTGGATTATAATGGGAATCAATCATGTTTAGGAGCAAACCAGAAGCTTTTGAAACCAGAAGCAGAGTTCTCGTCATTTGTTTTTGGTCTCACTTTTGTTTGGTAACTTTCAGTACACTAATTTGCTGAACGTCAAAAAGAACCCAAACTTCGAACTTCGACACTCGACATTCGACATCCACTTTCCTCTTTCCACTTTCCGTCCGACTGCTATCTACAATCTACATCGACGTCACGAAAATATCTCTCCCAACACTGTTTAGAGAACGATGATATAATGGCTGATTTTTTGTCAACAAGAAACAATCACATGGGAAACGACGTAGGAGGAGAAGAAGGAGAAACGAATTTGCTCCAGAATGATCATCTTGCCTCGGAATTCCAGGAATCTCGGAGACGAGAAAACTCCATCTCCTATCGATTAATGAAGTTTATTGGTAATGTTCTCGCTGTTGTAGCCACACTTGGATTCATAATAGCCGTTCCATTGATATCTTATCATGCAGTTCAAGATCAAACAAGACCAGATTTTGTAGCGTTTTATTCTGCAGGAATGTTTGTGCTGGTTACGATCGCCATGAGTACCAAACTCATTTACAATCATCTAACGAATTGGTACATGCCTGATGTTCAAAAGTATGTTGTTCGAATTTTATGGATGGTACCAATATATGCAATCCAATCTTTGCTTTCTTTGCGATTTCACAAAGCAAGAATCTATATAGATACCGTCCGCGATTTGTATGAGGCATATGTGATACAGAGCTTTTTATACTACTTAATGGAACTTCTTGGGGGAGAAGATACATTGACATATACATTACAAGGAATGGACCCTTACTATGGCAATCATCAGGCATTTTTAAAGTACTTTATTCCAAGATGGAACATGGGATGTGAGTTCATGATGAATTGCAAGTATGGAGTTTTACAGTATGTAATTGCAAAGGTTTTTTCTAGCCTTGTGACTGCTATATTTGAGCCCATGGGTCTTTACAATGAAGGAGAATTCAATGTAACCAGTGTATCAGTCTATGTGAATTTCGTCATCAATATTTCTCAGATGTGGGCAATTTATTGTTTGGTTAAATTCTACCATGCTACTCATGAACACCTTTCCCAATGGCATCCTTTAGGGAAATTTCTATGTATTAAAGGGGTTGTATTTTTTACATGGTGGCAGGGAGTCGGTCTTGCTGTTTTGAAGAGCAATGGATGGATTCCTGAGATTGGAACCTGGGACCAGAATGATGTGGCAAATGGACTACAGGATTACTTGATTTGCGTTGAAATGTTCTGCTTCGCAATAGCACACGCTTTTACATTCACTCACAAAGAGTATTTACCTGACAGCCCTGGAGCTTCTGGATATGCAAGACTGCACCCGAGTAACGAAGAGTCAAGTTCCGAAGGATCAGACTTCCAACCACCAGTTATTCGAACATTGAATACGCCAATGGCGTTTCGAGATGCGTTTTGGAGTTCAACTGTTCCCAATGAAACCATTCATGATATTCGAAGACTCCGAAATGGAACATTAGAACCAGCTTCTCCTGGAATTTTGAGAAATGTATCAGTCCAACATGCCGAATCTGTTTGAAAAGATTTTCCAACTAATTACTAAACTCATAAAACTCCAAATCAATGCATTCTGTTGGTATCCAATGTTAAGTGGGTTGGACTAGCTCAAAAATATATGCTATTTATATGTAGTTGTGTACTTTGTGTTTTGTGTCATTAGTCATTAGTTTTGCTTTTCGCATGTTTGCTTGTGGGGGCGTCCATCAAAACGTACCCCCGTTTGGGTTTTCCGTTGGCGTTTTCCTTTTCCCTCTTTTCTACGTTCTACGTTCTCGAGTCTCCGTTCTCGACGATTCATTCAGCTCCCATTCACCGACTGTGTGTCCATCCGAGAATCCGTAAATTGTACAGACTCGGTTTGCTTTAAAAGGAAACGAAACAATGATGGAGGGTACAGATCACGATGAAATAACCATGGATCAAAAGGCCGCAAATTGTAAGTTCAGTTAGGTGGGAAATGCCTTATAATATTTGGTTTCTACTAGATACTTCTTCCATCCTTCACTACGGAATTTCTACTCTGAATGTAATGAATGTACCGTATAATTTTTGGTTGAAGGATGAAACTGCTGGTCATCATGTTTGAACAAAAAGCAAAATTAAATACAACCGACTTTTGTTCGCCCAAAATGTAATGAAATATGCAAGACTTGCCTTTGTATAACTCAACAAAACCACTCACCCTTCTCCATTCAATCAATAAAAATTCAGTCAAAAGAGCAGTCCAATATTGGCTTGACAAATCGACTATTTATCCACTACAACGCTGGCTTGCATTTCTGGGGGTTTTATCGATTTTCTTTCTCCGTATATACCTAGTACAGGGATACTTTATTGTGGCATATGGGCTAGGAATTTTCCTTCTTAACAACTTTATAGCTTTTCTTTCACCATTAGAAGATCCATCAGAAGGGCCGACATTGCCAACAAGTGCAGATGAAGAATATAAACCGTTTACGAGAAGGTTGCCCGAGTTCAAATTTTGGTTGACGTGCTTTCGTGGATCGTGCACTGCTTTCTTAATGTGCTTCTTTCCAATTTTTGACGTTCCTGTGTTTTGGCCTATTTTAGTAATGTACTTTTGTATATTATTTTTCATGACGATGAAGAGACAGATTCAGCACATGTATAAGCACAAATATGTTCCCTTTAGCTTTGGAAAGTCTAAGTATTCCAATGCTGGTGTCGAGAGAGGAGCCTTTGGTGGTGGAATGGCTGGAGCAGGACGAAAAGGAATGTAAGCGTGATCTAAGATTTTTTATCGTCACTTTTGGTAATTTTCTACCGATTCACAAATACATAATTAGAAATCAAAGATACTACAGACCTATCTTTACTTCATGATACCATGAATACTCATATGTTAGAAAGAATAATTGCTGTGATTTTTAAACTCATTCTACAGTCGCATAGGATGCAAGCACAACCAAATGATGGGCATGTATGACGCTTTTTATATTTATTAAAAAAGAAAAACATGAAACTAAGTAGGTATGCGTCTTTTTGAATGCATTTCATCGATTTTAGTTGCAATCGTCAAGTTTAGATACATCCCAAACGTCCCTCCCTTAAAAATATCCTATTTCCATATCTTTTATTCTTTTTGTAAAAAAATCACTTTCACCTTTTCAACACCATTTACTATCCCCTTCTATGAACGTTTTCAAAGTACTTGAGATATGAGATATGAGGTAGTATAAATACATGCAAATGCGTGCAGGATATGACACAGAATGTGAAAGCCAGCATCATTCATGAATTCTTTTATAATGATTCAAAATACAGTACAAATAAATTTGATTCGCCTTTCGAACTCGTATTGACACAAAGTTGTCTTGAAGTTGTCATTGAAATCACTTTTTCGTGCTTCTAAGAAGAAAACCAGAAGTCCAAAGTGCGACAATGAGTGTCTTTTCTGTATCCCTAACCATAAGGGCATAGCAGTAATGACGTGTAGTCAGCTGACGCAAGTTCAACTTTTTTCCTGCACCAAACTTGCTTACCCACCCTTCTCGATGAATCACACTAACCACAAAATCAAGCAAGAAACTGAAGAAATACATAGAAACGAAAGGAACCGTTTTAACATGAACAACGACAAACCAAAAATCCCAGTTAAGGGTCCCGCACAAACGGCGTCAATAGGAGACCGGGAGATGATGACGTACATGCTGCTGCCTTCCATGGAAATGGAAGCAGCACGAAATACCGTCGGGAACGATTCTGATGACGGACAATTCCTCGACGGCCTCTTCGAGAAGTCCTCCACAGGATTTGGATCAAGCGATAATGGTTCAGATGATGGGTGTAAGGAGGACGGCGAGGCGGATGGGAATGGTTCTAACACATCTTTGTTGCGCGTTGCAGCATCTGCAGCAGCAGGCGTTTCTGATAACTCTAGCTCTCTCCCTTCACATTTCCTTCCCAACCCGCAGTCTGTAAATCAAAACAATAGAATAACGTCTGCATATCCAGCTGGAGTGAGCGATATTTCATCGCTGACTAGTTCGTCGCAGTTAGGTCAGCCTTCTGCACAATTACCCCAGCACCTCATGCCTGCTAACAATTTCAGTACAGCTGGCATCAACCCAAATCTGCCAAACAAGATGATGCCGGATTCCACCGGTGCAATATTTTCACAATATAATCCTTGGATGGTCAACTCAAATCTCAACTTAGCTTCCGCTCATTTCGGTCAGAATCCCATGAACCCTATTCCAAACCAAACGGTTTCCCACACTCCTTCAACACTTGATGGTAACCCTTACGACCACGAAGTAACCACACCTAACTCACATTCATCCAAGAACTCAACAAATTCTCGAAAGAGGAAGGCCCACACTACCATATCACCACATCAAACAGCATCCAAGCAGTTTGAAAATATGTCTGCCATTTCTGAAGACGAAGCGGAGACGGATAAGAGAAGAATAGAACGGAATATGAGGGAGCAAGAACGCTCAAAACGAATTTCGAGCCAGATTTCTCAACTGAAGGGATTACTAGCTGCGGCTAACGTGCGCTTTAAACCAGATAAATTCAACACCCTTGTTTCCGTTCACTCCTACATAAAGACCTTACAACAGAGACAGGCACTCTTGGACCAAGAGCAGCAGAAGCTGGTCAATGCAATCACAAAGTCAAACGAACTTGTTGCCAAGTCTCAGACCGGTCACTGTACAGTGCCTAATTTGCAAGAGGTTTCTGAGACGTCTTCCGGGTGTAACGTCATACCGAACAGTCAAGCAACACACTCGGTTGATGATGAAATCTTGGCTTTTGTTCGAGGTCTCGACTACAAGAATGTCTTCTCTAAAATCCAAATTGCCCTTTGTGTCACATCTATTGATGGGCGGTTACTTGATTGCAATGATGAGTTCGCAAGAGTTTGTTCTCTATCAAGAGACGTTCTTGTCTCATCGGGGTTGAGAAAACCAGATGACATGGATCCTGTAGAACAAGCAGAGGCTGGAAAGAGTCCACTGAGTTTATTCAATCTCATGGCAAATCGCATGTCTAGAGAAGATATGCAAAACGTATTTGAGGCCATGAGCAGTATGCTCAAGCAGGCGCATATATCAAATGACGACAGCTCAGAGAGCATACAGACTGACGGAGGCGTGAAGCAAACTCACTCTGACATGATGAAATATGATCATTGGAGCACAGAAATTTTGAAATGTCAAAATTCTTCACAAAAAGTAAGTTTGTGGAGGTTTTGAGCGTGTTTCTTTTTCGTACTATTTCACCTAACATTTTTTCCCTTCTACATCTCCAGTTACAACTGAATATAAGTTTAGTTCGCCGTAAAGGAATGCCACGTTTCTTCAACTGTGCCCTAACTAATATTCAACAGGACCAATCCGAATGCTAATGGACCTTCTTAATTTTATAAAATATCTATTCGCTGTTGTTCGACATGTTGTCAATGTTAATTCATTCCCTTGGGATGCCTGTCACAGCAAAAGTATTTTCCTGAAACTATCGATGGTTACGTAGACAACTTACTATTATCCATGAAAAAATAATAATACACGGTCTATTTTTGTTACATATAGTGTTATTCCTTTTTGTACAAACACATTATGTGTCTGCACCTCTACTGATATTACAATCCTTCGGGTGCCAGTGCCAAGTACTTTTTCACGATCTACGCGGAATGTGAAAAGCTGACCCAAGTGATGAGAACAGTTCCAATCTATTATTATCCCTTTGATCTGGCTCTAGTATAGATATTGGATTGTTTGACAGATTTACGTCATGGTCGTTGCATTGTCCTTGAGCGGCAATCATTAGCTCAATGTAATGTTCATTTTCTTGATATGGAAATGCGCGTGGTCGAATGCAGTCTCGTTCACGAAGAACATGATTTGTCAACAATGGAGGTAATTTCGCATATGGTATGCAAGTTCGACCACTCATATCTATTCCTTTTTCTATTGTTTCAATTCTCTTACATTCGAGACGAGTGAAACTTTGACTTTGGTTGTGTATTCGAACCAATTCCGCATTCTCCGAAGATCGTTTAGAATCTTTCAAATCTTGTCCTAAACTTACACCAATATCAGTCGATTCTTTTGAAATATAGATTCTACGTAATCTTGATGTTTCATTCTCTTTGTCTCTCAAGGCGTCATGATTCAGAGGAGCGGAGATGTTGGCAGTTTCAATGTCACTGGTTTCTCCAATCTGCTTTGACGAACTTGAATCAGAAGAATCCGATTCTTCTATTCGATTTACTCTCCCCAAAGGATTTTTGCATTTCCTTGATAAGGATTGGCGCTTCATTGAGACAGTGAAACTCGTTGATGTACACAATATGATCCCCCTTGCTGCCAAAGAGAGAAGTGACTGTGAAAAAAGTGTAACGGCAATTTCAATTTTATGTGCCTTAGGATAAGCCCCTGCGCCATAATTGGGCTTCCAACGCTATTGTACCTACGACTACGAGTATCTACTGATGTCATTTGACCTCAGAAAACTAGATAAAATAAAAGAAGCTAACTTATTCCTGAGAAATTCAAAAACCATTTAACATCTCATTGAATAGTTATCGTTGTGATCTCTTCATTGCCAGTAAATTTGACTTTCGTGGATGAAACCTGAAACCCATTCCTGTTTAAAAGGACTCGTGCAGTCTTCAGCACAAAGTCATTCGTCGGGTTAGCTTTTTTCTGCAACAATGCTTTCCTAGACCAAAAATTAGCTGGTGAGTACATAATAATCTCTATGGTACTACCAGATGCTTTTCCATTTGCACCTGATTTCTTTGCTGATACTTTTCCAGCGAATGCAAAGCCGTTTATTAGAAAGATATCAACCATTTGTTGCAATGACGTTACAACATCATTTACACTAGCATTTGAATCAAATGATGAAATAGCTGCTGTTGTTGATGCAAAAGTTTCATTCATTTTGTCCAATATCTTCGTTCCGACCATTAGATCATGGTACATAGGTAGCTTTGAATCATCAATGTATGCCTCATTCCTTCGAACAACCTTTGAAACAAATTCTTGATTATCTTCACCAAGTAAAACAGGCTGTTGCTCTTCAAAAACAACCGCAGGATCAATTGATATCTCACGAAAGATTGTGGCATACTGAGCAAAGCTTATAAAGTCGAAATAATAAGGATCCGCTGATATATACAAAGCAATGGATTGTCAGCGTTTCTGGAACATTGTCAATTGGATGAAACTTTATGAAAAAAGAATGAAATAAATGACTTACACAATTCTCCCTGTTTGACTAGCCCGGGTCCCAACTGATTCACATAGTTCAGATACTCTGCGCTTCGAATAAAAAAGAAATCTTTCTGAAATTGATCCATTGGGACACAATCCAATTCATCCAAAGCATTGTAAGAAGATCTCATGAGTAAAACTGCAAAGTCCTGATTTAGAGTTGGTCTGATCAATTTTAAGGGAGAAATTCTTTGTTTCCTCTCTATCTTTGCCAAAAAACTGTCTCCATCCGTCGAAGTCAATGGTTTAGCAGCTTCGCATTGCTGTGGATTCACAGTTGTAACGAGAAAAGGCAAAGAAATAGCCGTCCTACGAGAAATATTTGTGTTGACGCTTAGACCAGAAACCATCCGCCATAACAGGGAAAAGTGAAAAATATTACACTTCATCATGATCGATACAAAGTGAAAAAAACTAAGTTGCAGCAGGTACCACCTCAAAATTAAAATTCCCTTACAAAGACTGTCTCATGCAAAAGGATAGGTTTTAGAGGTTAATCTATAAAATCTATTTACAACGTAAGTAAGTTCGTAGCTTCAAGTTTTGTGTTTCCAGATTTTTCCTTCTCGCTTCTCGTTTTCCTATTTCATGTACATGTACTATCTGTCTTACATATTTACAATCTCACCACCATGTCGCATCTCGTTTGCTCCCCCGAAGAGATATTGGATATTGAACACCGATCGAGTCACAAGATCTGAAGACGGCAACTTGAATTTAATGAATGCAAATAGAAAATAGAAACACAATAACGGGGAGATATTAAGCATTGCAGATGAAGATTCTATTCAATGGCTGTTCTGGGTACTTAGGCCAGCATTTTTTGTACTCTCTCCTTCAAAACGTAAAAGACGATGATATATATGCCCTTTTTTCGTCTAACAATGATTTCCAAAGCTCTGTAACATCCCATCCGGTATTCAATCACGAAAACAAGAAACGTGTCAATCTTATCTTTGCGAAAGTAGACTTGACAAATGAATTGGATATTGATACATTCTTTAGAGAACACAGTGACCCACCATTTGATATCTGCTTTCACATCGCAGCCTTGTCATCACCAAAAGATTGCCACGAAAATGAAACCAAGGCTCGGCTAGTAAACGTACCGATTTATTTTTTCGAAAAGCTAAGGCATGTTCCAATAGTTGGATTGTCTACTGATCAAGTGTATTGTGGAGCGAAAGCACCGTACGATGATTCTTCGATACCAAGTCCTGTTAATATATATGGACAAACTAAGTTAGAGATGGAGCATGCCATTTTACACGACGATTTGCGAACAAAACCAGCAATATGTTTGAGATCAAGTATCATTCTGGGTCCACATGCTCCATTCGGAAATGCTCACTCAACCTTTTTGCATTTTTGTAAATCACGGAAAGATCAAGAAACTACATTCTTTACGGACGAAATCCGTTCTGTGATTTCTGTTCAGGATGTGGTCAAGGTCCTTTTCTACTTTTATACTTCAGTCGAGAATGGAACCTTTCATGTTATGAAATCTAGGGTGTATAATATGGGTGGTAAAGACATGGTATCTAGGATGGACATTGCTAATGCTGTCGCCAAAGCATGTGACTTTTCGACAGACTCTTTCATACCTGCTCTTAAGGCCGAACAGGGTTCAAATGATTTCAATGCCCTCCGTTCTCCCTTAGATATTTCTATGATTAGTTCCCAATTGGAAGAACTTGTACAAACACAATTCCATAGTTTGGTAGATATTGTTAGGTTGTCGTTAATCGGATAGAATATAATTTGAAATAATATATGTCAGTTGAATATATATATGTTTTAGAACTACGTAAGTAAGATGATTTTTGAAAAAATAATATTAACGAATCAATGTTCAAATGAATAAAAAGGTAATGTCCACTCTGTGAATCGAACACAGGACCTTCAGATCTTCAGTCTGACGCTCTCCCAACTGAGCTAAGTGGACGGTTTTCTAGTAGTATGCGTAATCAAAATCATAATCTGTTTTATGGAGTGGCATCTTTTTTGTGTGGTCAGCGTTTTTCGGACGACAACCTTCGCGCGAAAAGTCCTTTTACTTTGGTATCAGTTCCGGAAATCATTTGCGCGAAAAGCAGTAGGGATCCACAAAAAAAACAAAAAATACTCTCTCTCAAAAAACGTGAACAAGTACAAAAAGAAACGCGAACATAAACATATATATTAACCGACCCTATTCCACAACAAAGCAATGACATCTACAGAATCATTATCGTCTGAAGAAAGTTTAGAATTAGAGTGGGAAGAATGGGATGGAAAATCTCCATTCCTCCATCACTGTGTTGCGGGATCCATAGCTGGTGTCGCGGAACATACTCTTCTTTACCCACTCGACACAGTAAAGACTCACAT
>Ga0213868_10003723_pt1 | contig 14131 bp, 13 predicted proteins | sample PICome_9_FD_160087 | JGI IMG/M metagenome (GOLD analysis project Ga0213868, IMG submission 160087) | Coastal seawater microbial communities near Pivers Island, North Carolina, United States - PICO127 | ecosystem: Environmental > Aquatic > Marine > Coastal | place: USA: North Carolina...
GCCTTTTCCCTCTCTCTCTTTGTTCATTTTTTGAATAGGCATAACCATTAACTCGTTCCATCGAAAGACTCTACTACTACATGCAGTAGATGTATCTATAGTACTTTTGTAAGAACTGCCCCATATGATAGAAAACCATTGGGTGGAACAGCTCTCGCAAGTTGCGGGATTAAGACCCTCTCCAAAGTGGATAGAGGCATGTCGAAATCATCTCCATCAACATGGTGTGGCCATTACTGCAGATAATATTTTATTCCAAGCTTTAGACATCGACCTTCGTAATGTCATTCGTTTAGATTCGAATACTAGATCTATTTCGAGTGGCGATAGCTCCAGTATCCTTCTACGACGAAAGTGCAAGGAATCGATGAGTTGTATGGGAAATGTAGGAGCAAAGTCAACGTTGCCCGCTGATTTTCGTTTGTGCATGCAGATTGAGGAGTTGTTGGACGTGTCAAAAAATGCTGAAGAACGGCTGGCTCATGGTCCTGCTTCCAGCACATCACCAACTCCAATTGGAGACCAGTCAAGACGTTGTATGAAGATGATTATGAGTGATGGATATTTTGACAACGGATCGTCGAACTCTCCATTATTGGTTCCAGACGATCCTTTGTCGATGCACAGCTTCACTGCCATGGAAACTAGTCCTATTCCAAACCTGTCTGTTCATTCACGCCCAGGAATTAAGGTTGTTATTTCTGGACCTGTAGACATTCGGTATGGGATACTGATGCTTCATCCGGGTAATACTTTTGTTCTGGGTGGTTGCATTCCGTCTCTTATACCCATACAGAAAAAGGCCATGGAGTTGGCAGCTAAAGAGGCAGGTGTGGGAATAGATGCTACATTTCGGGCACTTGTATGGAACCCTGAGGCAGGAATAGATGAAACAGATGAAGGGGAGCAGGAAAGTAGTGATATGCCTCCTGTTTCAATTCCCGTTTATCCTCAAAATCAACATCAACACGAAGTGAACACAATGGCAGTGGATTCCAACCCAATTTTCTCTGGCTCTACTGAAAATAGTGTTCCATCGGAACCTTTCAGAAGAAGCATTCAAACACATGAAGATCAACAACGAGCAACGACCCATTCGATGTCACGTGATCATCCTACATCTAACGATCCCGATCCTTCGGAGTCATTCACTGCCATGGGCAATCCATATACCAACAGACCTCGACAAAATAGACAAGAATTGACAAATCCGTACCATACAAATGCTGCACTGCCATTGAATCCATACAGTGTCAAATCTCAATCTAACGAACGTACAGAGACTGGATCTTCTAAACAAAATTCATTTAACCCCTATCACAACAAAACAAAATCATCAAGTTCCGTAGATGCACAAGTAGATAGTAATATATCGACTTCAAATGATTCATCCATTATTCCTGATGAACAACGGAATGTAAATCACACTGGTGCCGCAAATTCTACATCTGTTCACGTTATACCAACAAACACTTCTCCTCCACCGGACTCACCGACAGCAAGAAATATATCAATGACAAATGTGTATGGCAATCTTTCACCGAGTGCATTGACAGAACCAATGACATTTCTTGATTTTCATAGCCTGCTACAAAAAATCATATCAGATTCAACTTTGTATAAAAAATATGAGGATGTTACATTCGTTGTCCCATGCAAATTATTTGTAGGAAAAGATTCCAACAAAAATGTAAGTTGATGTTTATGATGATTGCTTGAAATATCATGGATCATCCATTTTTCTGACGATTGTATATGATGCTTCAACGTTCAAGATGGCCATTACTATAGAAAAAAATAAAAACTACAAAAAGGACAAAAAGAAGACGGGAAAGGTACGTTGTGTATTGTCAAATCGTTTCATTTTTAACAATCATGAATGTCTCATATATTGTTTATATATCAAGTATGGATATGTACTAAATTGCACCTTTTCCGGCACAAACTCGCTCACAAAAATCTCTTGTCGGCTGAACGATGCTTTTTTGAGCCCTTATGTGTCCATGAGTGCAACGGAATTGAGAAAGCTGGCTAGTGAGGATAGAGCGAGGGCAAACCAGATTGTCAACGAGTGCTGTATTTCTACTATCAATGATCTGAAAGCATTGGCAAGCTGTCATTTCAAACTAATTCATACGACTGATGATTTTTTTGATAAAATCAAGGTCACAGATGTTGGTGGTACAATACCCATTCTTGAACTCATTAAAAGACACTGACGCTGAGGGCATTATCTATGAGGTGTATTATTTTTATTCTATTTGTATATCCTTTATTTCCCACCGAGTGGCACTGCCATTTACATCGCGATTTCCATGGAAAAAGATATCGCCAACATGTCCGATCCAAGAATTGGGACCATACGCAGGAACCGTGACATTTGGCTCTTGGAGAGAAGTCGCAAAATTGTTTGACAGAGCTGTAATAACATTTGATGTAAATACCTTCACAAAGAACTCCCATCCAAACATAGGCCTTATATTGACTTCCCAAAGCATTGCAATACAAGACTTATCGGTTGGTTTAAAGTAAACTCTACCAAGATGAGAATGAACTTGATAAGTCAGAATGGAAGGATTCTTCACTGTGTAGACGACTTGTGCGCACTCATCCCCTTTGGGTTCAATTGAAACTAATTGTTCTATCAAAAATGGCGGAACAATCATGCGCGTGTAATAATCGGATGTTAAGGGGATGGGTGGGACCGGCAACGGGAGACCTCCTCCATTTTTCCAAATGTATTCGATCCATTGATCAACAACTTCTAACGCATTCATGGATGTATAAATTTCTACTGTATGTGAGAACAATAATGGTTTGGCGCAATACGACTGAAGATTATCACATGCTTGACCAATCATATACTGAGTAATCATCTCCCACAGTTTATGATTGCGTTTTGTTGTAAATTCGACAACCCATGTAAGGATCGTATCTTTAGAATTGCTTTTTTCAAACGTAAGTTTTGCAACATGTGAGTCCTTTGCTATTTCTGATCTCCATATCGGCCCGAGTTCACGTAAGTGGTACGTGAGTGAAAGTTGTGACTGGTTGTCTGTATTGTCTTCTAATAATTCCTCAGTCGCCATCAATGGAAGAAGAATTCTCTCTTTCTCATTCATATTGATCACTTGAACCGGTAGACCTCCTCCTTTCTTCCAAGTATACTCTTTAAAAGCATCTACAGCTTCAGTTGGTGATATGGATGATAACGTTCTTGATGTATGTACTGATACTATCTTTCTACAGTCGTTGTTCTCTACTACTCCTAAACCGTGAATCGTATGGACAACGAAAAAGAAGATGAAGAAAAGCTGAAGAAATATCATGACATGTTCCTCTCTTACGCTGCTGAAGAGTGGCGATTGCTTTCATCGATTGATTTTGCAGTCAATTCTTTTTGAATGGACTATGGATTTTCGTTGAATTGAAGATATTTCTTTTTACTAGCTTGCTCCGTCTATTGCTAATTTCAAAATCCATTTTTTCACATCGCAGCATCAACAATGACATCAAATCATTCAAATCGTACGAATCATTGTTATTCCAAGAGTACAAAATAAAAGATGTTGAATCGATATGATACCACGTGATAGAATACATGGTAATATGATTCGGACACAACTGAGTTGTACAATCCACGTTGAAGTGCCGAGACAACATAGTACCAAGGAGTTACAGGAATATAACATGACTTCCGCATCAAACGCTCCGGGTGCTAGCTTCGGTGTATAGGAATCCAAGTAAGAGCTAAAATGCAATCCATTTGCTAACTGAAATTGAAAATGATGTTACTGTCGGCAAGTATAGCAACATATAAATCCCTTTCCTCGGAGAATAACCGGGCTTTAGAGCTAGAGGGAATTTAATGCAATAGAGATACAACTAATACATCATTATCTATTCCAAGTCAAAGGATCCCACGTACACAGCTCTTTTACCGCTGATGACTGGAACAGCCATATGCAATAAATTAGAGCCCCATATTATTGCAGTTCCTAAGGGTGGTTTGCATATACTTCTTGGTATGAGGTTGTCATCCTTGTTTTCCTCACGTTCACTAAAAAATGCAGTGCCTCCTCCTTCAAAATCGTCTCTTAATACTACCAAGACAGTCAATTTCATTCCATCTTCATGTTGTTTGAAATACCCTCCGGCGCTATATACATTTATCTTGGGTTCTGGATGGAGTCGTCCTTCACTATCAGGCTCGACATACCATTTAATTTTCATGGCTTCCAATCCATTTGACTTTCCAAATAGTTTCAGCGCCAGATTAGTCGTGGCGGCTGGAATATTTCCATGACTTTCATCTTTCCCGGTCCCTTCTAGAAAACGAAGTAAACGGTTGACAAAAGCTGTACTAATATGCTTGGCATTTTCCTCTAGAAGATGTTCGACCGAGAATCGTGTGCAATTTACATGAGCATTGTAAGTAGCACCCAAAACATGCGTTTCGTTGGATGAAACTTCCAAAGTTACCGCAGAGTCAACAAGAACTTTACATTCATTAAAAGATGCAAAATTTTGAATAGTGATATAAGAGAATGAAAGAGATATTGCATCGCCTACTGATTTAGTAGTAGAGGCTCTTTCAGCGTCAACAAAGTGTTCTTGCCATCCCGGACCAGACTCTGGGCTGCGATTGTGAATTTTGTTCTCACTGGTTGTACACATTTTCGTCCTAGGAGAAAGGTGTGCTTAAGTATGAACAACAGTTACTTGTATGTACTTTATGATTCATCCGTATGTAATATCAAAGTCCAGTCGTTTCTCTGCTATGCATTCTGCCATCTGTCATCTGTCATGCGGACAAAAATAAAAACGTTATTTTCCGTTACCAAAATGGATCAATTTAGCTCATTATTCTGTCACCAGTCACCAGTCACCAGAAAACAGAAACCCATCAGCGCATAATAACCATAACTAACAACAAATCAGAGCAAAATCCCATCAACAACCACAAAGAAAGGAATGAATCGTGGAACAATATTGGTCCATCGTTCACTTCGAAATGGTCCTGTAGATTACGTTAAAGGATGGGCTTTGCAACATTTATTTTTAGAACAGCGCCTTGCTGTAAGACGACATAACAACAAAGAAATGAAGGAGAGTGATCCGTACACTAAATTTGATACTGATAGAATTCTGATGTTTGAACATAAATGTGTATACACTCTTGGGAGAGGTGCAGATGAAAATAATTTGATATTTTTAGACAAGGAATCCCATGGCGGTGTTCGATCTCGACAAATGTTGAGCCGCACGGCGAGAGGACCGAATTCTTGCAGGTTGTCCACCATGGATTCTCTCAAAGCCCTTGATCTAATGAGTGCACCAGTTCATGAAATCATGACTTTATTAAATAGATTTGATCATGAAACTAAGGTTCTTTGTCCGAATGGCGTTCCAATCTATCGTGTAGAACGCGGAGGTGAGGTAACGTATCATGGACCTGGACAGCTTGTATGTTATCCGTTATTTGATCTACAACAAAGTCCATTCAAGCAGGATTTACACTGGTATCTTCGAAATATCGAAGAGGTCATTATTAAAGTACTCTCTGAATATGGAATTCAGGGGGCGAGAGATAGCATTAATACAGGGGTCTGGGTTGGACAAAATAAAATTGCAGCAATTGGTATTTCATCTGCTCGATGGATAACAACGCATGGGTTTGCTTTGAATATTAATCCAAATTTAGATAGATTTGATACATCTGTAATCATTCCATGTGGTGTAGAAGGTAGAGGAGTCACAAGCATCGCAAATGAACTACAAGGGGATACACCTCCAAGTATTGAAGAAGTGACTGACGTAGTTCTTAACAAAATGCAGGAAGTATTTGATGTTTCTATTGATTTAGGTGAAGACTTATAACATCAAGTAAATTGCTATGGGTGAGAATTTCAATTTTCATCATGGATGTCTTCAACATCGAAATATTCTATTGCTCCTGATACAGGATTGCGTCTAGAGGAAATCCCTTCAGAACTCTTTTCCTTTTCGATCACATCTTCGATAGAGATTTCTGGTTGTATGAGCCGTTTCTTTGAGTTATACACGACCTTTTTTCCAGCTGCAAGAAGTTCAACTTCTTTTTGATCAAATATCTCAACATCGTGCTCGTCTTCATGATCAACTACTTGTTCTCTTGTCATCAAAGTAGCTTTCTTCAGCTTATCTTGAAGACTACGGTTTATCATCTTTTGTTCTCCTAATTCAGATGAAACTGTTCTTAACTCTTTCTTCTTTTGATTCAATAAGATTAAAAAGTTATTCATTAGTTCCTCTTTTTCTTTTTCCCAGTGCTTTTGGTGCAGCTTTTCAGCAGTGTCTTTCCAAACAGAAACATCTTCTGATAATTGTTTTGTCGATGTTCGAAGTGAGTCAAGCTCCTGTTGCATTTCAATCAGATTTGCATTAATTGAATGAATGAATGAAAATGATGATATATTTCGGCGTTGAAAAGTTCCGCTCCAAATGACTCGCACAATTGTCGATGAGTGCTTCATGTCCATCTTTATCTCTGGGTTAGTGCTGGGATTTTGTTGCATGGTGCATTGAAGCGAAATTTCATTAGAAAACCCGAATAAACCATCTACTACCCAACGAGTTGGATTCCAATCTTGATTTGATATTCCATCATATTTAGTCGGTATTCGTACATTTTCAACATCAATCTTGCACTCATACGTATTGTTACCATCTGTTAGCAAGACATGGATGATTGATTCATTTGTGGTTGTTTCTATATCAGCTTGATTTGGGGCAATATAACCTGGTATTGATTCCCCATCTCGATCAATTATTATTTTTCGCATATGCATGATGATTCTGTATCATACAACTCCGGTGATTTTCATTCATGAATGGAGACGACCAGAAGAATGAAAATGTTTGGATTGAACTGAAAAATGAAGCAATGCTTCCTCTTTTACCGCAAATCGATAATTTATTGGTTCATTCAAAAGTATCCACCAAAATAAATCTAATCTCGAAATTCGAATCCAACGATAAAAAAAAATGATAACCTCTGTGTCATTTACTTTTGTTGACCGTTGGTGTGAAGAAGAAAGAACCAACCAACCGTAGAGCATATTCAATCATTGGCGTCTTGAAGATAGGACATATTGTTTTTAAAAGTTGATCTGAGACCACAACAATGACACTTCCAAGTTTTCTGTCTCAAGTTATGGCACCAGGCGGAGGAATCCATCTTGTGCCATTTACTAGAGCCGTCATTTTGTGCTTATGTGTCACTACAACAACTGTTTTTTTAATGGGTGTAGCTAGAATCCATATGTTCATTTTAAGTTGTCTTGGTATAGGCATGTATTACGCTCTCGGTCAATTTCAAAAAGAATATTCCGCTTTCATAATGAAAGATATGGGTAACACGTCAAAGACACAACCCTCAAAGGAACGACCCAGCAGATCCACTGCCTCTAAGGTACAAACATCAAAAAGAGAAGATTAAAAACTGTTGTGAATCACAAAGGATTATACCTCTTAAAAAAATGATTTTCATGTTATATATCTGGTGCGTCTTCTATATCCTCATCGCGGTATGCAACCGACTGTAAATATGCTATAACTTCATCATCAACTTTATTCCCCTGTCTTTGAGCCAAAGCAAGTGGTGTCAGACCATCAAAATTACGTTCATTGACCGCATTTGGATTTAATTGTGTAATGTATTTCACAAGGTCAAGACTGAACCCTCCATTTTTACCATATGCAGCCATACATGCATAATGTAATGGACTGTTAGACCGTAAATCAGATATAAATATTGTCTGAGGAGAATGGGATAACAGTATAAGAATCTTATCTTCTACTTCAGCATCGTATAAACTTTGATAAAAACGAAGTATGAGCATTAAGGGTGTCATTCCGTTCTTATCCCTAACCTCCAATACGTATGGAGCTGCCATTAATAACACCTTGATTACTGCTGCTGATGCCTTATTTGCAACCGCAATATGAAGTGGACATTGTCCAGGTTGGAAACAGAAACTTGGATTTCTGACGCCCCCTATCATTTGATTGATGTAACAATAGGTACTATCGACCAAGTCGATACGTTTCGTTTGATCTCCGGAGGAATGACGGACCTTATGGTGCAGTCTTACAGAAGCACTAGCAGTATCTGGATTAGAACGAATCATGGTTAAAATCAATTTGGATTGGTCAGGAAACTGCGCACAGATTTTGTGAATTGGAAGCAATCCGTATTGATCGTATTCAAGAGGGTTATGAATGTAATGGAGAAACATTTCCTTTGTGAGTATTCCAGGTCGCGACGATTGACGAAAAGCAATAGGTTTCATCATAGAGTTATTGAGTTCTTTCTGGTACCCCATGGATGCGGCGGTGGCGACGGATATATCCCTGCTCGATGATGCATTCGGTGACATGAAAGATGGATCATCTTGAAGATCGTTCTCCAACATTCGTTGTAACTGAATAGTGTCTGCATTGGATGTTGCGACTTTAATATCTGTAGTGGTATTATACGTACTGGGATTAATATTCTGTTGGTTTACGATGATACACAAGAATTTAGAACAAACATATTTTTTTTAAAAAATATATAAAAAACAAAGGAAGTATCCAAAAATACATAGAGGAGCCGAAAACCGAAAAGCGTTCAACTTACTTCAAAAGGTGAGAAGGACGCGGTATTAGATTGAGAAGTCGCTGTGTCTGGGTGAATGTTCACATAGGGTGTGTTTGAATGCAGGTTGATCGATGCATCGTCGTCTAGGAGACTATACGAACTTTCCATAAAATTTGACTCGTTATCAAAGTCGAACTCGTCGAGAAATTCCTTGAGAAAATCATCCTCAAAAGCTTCTGACACCGTAGGTTGCTGAGAGATATTCATTTTCGATGTCACGTTCTCCTGTACGCAATCTTGTAGAAAGATAGATGCGAATAACTTCTTAGTTATCTTCTGTGTATCCATGTTCCATGTTCCATGTCGCAATTGGTTCCGACTTCCGAGATCGGAGCACGATCGGGGCTGTATAGGGCTGATTCTCAAAACATAGAACCCCACTTTTTTCGGTACGAGTTTTCTACTTAGTTTTGAACCAACAAAAATGAAGAGAATCATTCGTCAATTTACAACTTATCCTTCGCGATATACTAATTTTGCATTGATTGGGAAGCCAGGCAGTGGAAAGGGAACTTATGGAAAATTACTTGCAACTCGCTTAGGTTGTCCTTTGGTGGTAGTCGGTGATGTGCTTCGCGCCCATGTCAAAGAAGGATCGGAATTGGGGAAGAAAATTGATGCATATCAACGTCACGGAAAACTAGTCGATGATCAAACAGTCACTGAAGCTCTTCTTTCTTATCTAAACTTCATCTTTACGGATAAGACAAAACGTGAAACTAAATTTGGATTTATACTCGATGGATTCCCAAGGACTGTAAAACAAGCTCAAATGATTGATAATTCTTTTAAACAAACATCAAATGACATGGATTGGCCAGAACAATTTCAGTTGAACTATGTCGTGGATATCGATGTTCCTGATTGGATATGCATCGATAAAATCTTGGGGAGAAGGAACTGTAGGGTTTGTCACTGTGCGTTCAACATATCAGATATAAACAAAGCTCCATTTAGAATGCCACCCCAGCTTCCAATCCCATATCCATGTGATAAATGTGATATGGACAATGCATGGGAAAAACGAATTGATGACGATGAGAACATTGTTGTACAAAGACTGAAAGAATTTCGTGAAAAATCGAAGCCTGTTTCAAAATACTTTCAAGACAGTGGAAGACTACTGACGTTTGTTCCTTACAATGGAATCGCTGATATTCATATATTAGAAAAATTAGTTGTTGATAAATCATAGTATGAACTTAATATCGTCCTTTTGTAATAATTCATGAGTCCATTGTCCTATTATGTTCAAAGGGTAGTCACAGTCATTATTCTCAAGCTGACTTCGGTAATGCGCATAATGTGTATGTAAACATTTAATGGATATTTTATCAATATCCCCATTGCTCAGTAAAAAGTCATTGTAATTCGTTCCTGCGATTCCAGAATAGCGGACATAACGTTCTATTTTGGCACTTGGGTGTTGTGATACCCAATTTTGATGATCCGCAGAGAGACTGCTCCATCTTTCTTCTGCATACCCCTTGTGACATTGAATGAATCCCTTGGCTAAATCCAAGTCACTCAACAGTCTTTCTTCCAAAAGACCTATGTATCCTTGTCCTTCAAGGTTGGCAATGGCATTTCCAATATTGGGACAGCACAACCAGTACAACGTAGGAAAGGGTGTAAACTCGTTGAGAGCTTTAGCTTTCCGCCTATCAGCCCCTCCATTAAGAGCATATGTTTTTAATGCAATTGGTTTGCCAACGGAGGATCTCGCGGACACGGACACTAAGTTTGCTGGGATATAACCAAGCTGGGTTTGGATATGTTGATTGTCTGTTGCAGAAACAGATATCGAAGGAAATGTAGCTGAAGGCGTTTCTACGAATAAGGCATTCGGTTTTGATCTATTTGATAATACAATAAAGTTACATATTAGAAGATTGTAGAACATTTTATTTTGAGTGAGTCTGTGTGGAAAGGAATCAATATCGTTTGAATCAGTGTGTTTCGTATTTTTTCACTGGTTCTTGGTTGCATGTTGCTGGTTGCTGGTTACCAGGTTAGGTTACTGGTTGCTGACGTTAGGAAACCGTTATAATTCGTTCACATTTTGAATGAGAACAGTGATGTCAACCTTCCTTCTATTTTAATGGATAGAAAATGAGAAGGGTTCATTCAGAATCAATCTTGATGTCACATATCATTTCATAATAATTTGAATTGTTAATTTTTATAACTCACAAATCTTGAACTCTTAGTATGAGCAAGGAAGATCAAATTGTAAGCAGCGATATCCATGTTCTGATCGCTTATAAGAAGTGGGAAGATGCAGAGAGTCTCTTAAATGACAATCCCTCTGAAGCATTTCGCACGGGATCTGTCTTCTGTTCCCTTCCATTAACCACCGCTCTGATGCACGATCCGCCTCTCTGGTTTGTTGATAGTCTTATTGAAGCTAACCCCAGTGCTGTAAATTCCAAGAATGAGTATGGAATGTCAGCCATTAGAACTGCTATTCGAGGAAAATGCAGCACTGACGTTATCAAGAGGCTCATTCGCGAGGATGAAGAAATGGTAAAATGTTTTGGGGTGAGCGGTAAGACTTGTCTCCATCTAGCTTGCATGTACTATCCTAATGATATCGAGCTGGTCAAGACACTCCTAGACGTTTGGAAAGAAGCAGCGCATTGGCGTGACCGTGACGGCTGGCACCCTCTACATTTAGCTTGCATTTCTGGATCTAGCCACGAAGTTGTAAAAGCTCTTCTTGATGCTTATCCAAATGCTGCAATGATGCCAGACTCAGCGGAGCATCAGCTGCCACTTCATCTTGCAGTTTCTCATAATGCTGGTAAGGATGTAATCGAAGAGCTATATGAAGCGTATCCTGATGCGATCAAGTGTCATGCAAAATGGGATGGGATGCTCCCTCTCCATCTAGCTTGCTGCCAGTATAACATAAAGCCTGACATTGTGAGATTTCTTATAGCGAAGTATCCAGAGGGTGCACAGGGAGTGACAAAACATTGCTCAAGTCTTCCTTTGCATTTTGCAGCAAGATACGGATGCTCCATGGAAATCATCAGGATGCTAGCAGATGCTTACCCACAAGGGCTCAATCATAAAAATGTACATAATGAAAAGCCTTTGCAGTGCAACTATCCACAAGATAGCAAGCTACCAATGTATGAACAAAATGTTCCGTCTCCGCAACAAGCCCACGATCGCCGACGCATGTCTAGCGCTGCATGAAGAAATAATGAACGATTCAAATAATATAGCGTTTCTTTTAAATAGATGATATGTAGGATAATATAACTTATGACTTCGATTAATATCAATGTGATTAAATATCCTGAAACAAAATAATCTTTCCATCCGCTCCAGCAGAAAATATCCATGGTTGAGATGGATGAAATGCAACTGCTAATACTCCTAGCTTATTCTTTATGGAGTGACCACGAAGGATTTTAACTGGAACAATCAAAGGATTTCGCATCAAATCTGAATAGACCATGCTGTGAAAAATATGAATACTTCCATCATCTGATGAACTTGCCATCAAAGGATACCTAGGATGAAACTCAACACAGCGTAGTGCATTTTCATGGTATTTCAAAGTCTTGTACGGAGTTGAAGAAAGATCAAGATCAAACCATGCCATACGTCTATCCAGACTACCGGCGATAATGTGGTCTCCAGAAGAGTGGATTGCCATTGATGATATCCATTTGCACCCAGTAATTAAGCGCTTGACCATGGCTTGTTTGACTAGATGGTAAACACGAATATGCTGCTTGGTAGCAACAAACAGAAATGGTTTTGTTGGATGGAACATGGCGTTCTGCACCTCACCTCCTTTGGCTTTACTGAAAGGTTGCTGTGAATTAGCTTTATTCAACTGGTGAATCAGAACCGCTGCTGCTAAGGCCTTAGGACTAACAGTCACAAAGTAATCACCCTTCTTATGCCACTTGATACTTGACACGTCTTTAGTCGTATGTAGCGCAACAACAGGACCACATTTTCCGCCAAAAGCGCTGATGGGAGTTGATGAAAGGTTATCTGATACTGCTTTCCATGTCACGGCTTTCTTTGCTCTCGCATTTTGGACATTGTTTCCATCACCCTTGCACGCAGAAGCCGCGGATAGCAATGCCTCTGTCAGCTCAGCATCATCAGGTCCACCAGTTCCAGTAGCTATCACAACGACTGATTTTCCAATAGCTGCTAGCATGCAGTGATGATTCTTATTCGGGTTCCACTCGACTGCAATCACAGGTTTTTTATTTGAAACGCTTTCGCCCGTTTCCTCATCATCATCTGAGTCCGTGATATTACTGGCACCATCGACGAGTTTAGATAGATTCCATGACTTCAACAAGCGTCCAGTCTGAACCTCCCAGATTCTAACAAATCCATCATTTGCTCCACTGGCCATAAATTGACCATCAGGAGATACAGTCAAGCAACGTATGATCGGAGCTTCATTTCCTATATAAGGTGTGTCATATTCGATGCACTTACTAGTGGGGAATGGTCTCAAATCATTTGCCTTGGGAAGAGACGGCACCAAACTTTCTGGGTCAATATTAAGACGTTTCTTCATCAAGCGCGGACATAGGTAAAGATCTAAGCATCGCTCAAAACGTTCACGAACTGCGTGTTCATAAGCACCAACACTTCGTAAATTGGGAAACTTTTTAGGTATGAGAAGACCATGTGGTCGATCCTTAACCTCCATATCATCCCACTCTTTCAAGTCTTCATCAGTAGGAAGGTACTCCTCTGGGGGGTTGTAAGATTCTGCGTGGCCTGGAGGAGGTAGTTTCGGTGCAGCAATATGCTGTGGGCCTTTACGGAGATTTAGCTCATCCTCTTCATCTCCCTTCCACATCAAAAACGGTTGATCGTCTTCTCCATCTTTTTTCTGCTTTCTCTTCACGTCGTTCATATCTCGCACTTTTCCGGTGAGATAGTCCATAGTGATATCACCTTTCTTTAACTTCAATAACAACTGTCGCACCTGCATCTTCTCATATTTAGATGGCTGAAATCGAGCCTTGAGCTCGTGACGATCTCCATTCAGTCCAGAAATTTCTGGGTCAACTCCAGAAAAGTATGGAATGTACTCGGGATTTGCATCGTGTTCAGGGTGAGCAAATGCTCCGGCTTGCATGCGGCGAATAATCTGAAGTTGACGTTCAGTTAGCTGAACATCCTTATCATTCAAAGCATCATATACCATATACTTTTTCTTTTCGAGATCATCCTGAGCTTGCAAAGCTCTATCAAGAAGATCTCCAGCCTTTCCTTCGGATGACTGTTTGACTACTTTCTTTCCGTGTGCAGTATAACCAATGTGATCGTACTCGTCATACCAATGCAAAGGTACGCGGCCAATACGATTTCCTTCTCCTTCTGGATCTTCATCGTCACTGGATAGGTCATCTGTATTCATAAGTTCCGATACTTTTGGATTATTTATCAAGTCTT
>Ga0213868_10003730_pt1 | contig 14120 bp, 13 predicted proteins | sample PICome_9_FD_160087 | JGI IMG/M metagenome (GOLD analysis project Ga0213868, IMG submission 160087) | Coastal seawater microbial communities near Pivers Island, North Carolina, United States - PICO127 | ecosystem: Environmental > Aquatic > Marine > Coastal | place: USA: North Carolina...
ATCTTTTTATTAGCGGTCCAGATATTGTTGATTTAGAAACTTTACTCAATGAAATTGAGCAAAGACCATTATCTACAGAACTACGCTTAGAATATTCCAAGTGTGCAGAAAACTTATTAAAAAGTAAAGTACAAACGGCTGAATTATATGTATAAAATTATTGGAGGGTCTGGTTTCGTTGGTTCAAGGTTAAAAACGGTTCTTGAGAATTATTCAGTTTTGGACAAAGTTCTAACTTACAGTGATGGCTATATAGACATAACTAAGCCGGAATCAATACAATCCATATTCGATGGATCTGATTCAGTCATACTTCTTGCCGCTGAGCATAGAGACGACGTTTCGCCTATATCGAAGTACTATGATACAAATGTTCAAGGAACTCAGAATGTGCTCGATGAGATGGATCGTGTTGGATGTAAGCATTTAATATTTACAAGTTCCGTTGCCGTATATGGATTGAACAAGGTTAATCCTGACGAAAATCATCATGTTGATCCATTTAACCACTACGGAAAAAGTAAGTGGGAAGCCGAGAAAGTAATCAAAGCCTGGTACGACAAAGACCCTGAGGGGAAATCTGTGACAATCATCCGCCCTACTGTGATTTTCGGAGAAAAGAATCGTGGGAATGTCTATAATCTACTAAAGCAAATTGCGTCAGGTAAGTTCTTGATGATTGGTAAAGGTCAAAATAGAAAGTCTATGGCTTATGTAGGTAATGTTGTAGCTTTCATTAAGCACCGTTTGGAATTGGCTGAGGAAGGATACCATGTTTTCAATTATATAGATAAACCAGACCTTACGATGACATCATTACTTGGAGTTATAGAAAAGAGTCTCAATAAGAAAATACCGTCTGTTCGCATTCCAGTGTGGTTAGGATATTTAGGAGGTTTTGGTTTCGATGTGTTAGCATTTCTAACAAGAAAGAAACTTGCCATTAGTTCAGTACGTGTAAAGAAGTTTGTTGCAACGACTCAGTTTGATGCAATCAAAGTTCACTCGAGCGGCTTCAAAGCGCCATTTACTTTGGAAGAAGGACTGGATAGAACTCTGAACTACGAATTCGTCCAAGAACGCTCTGATGATGATGAGGTATTCTATACTGAGTAATTAAGTTTACCCTGAAATGTAAAAAGCCGGCTCATTGAGCCGGCTTTTCTTTTTTATGTCAACTTGACGTTTGACATGAATATGACATCTCGCGTTAAATTGATATAGCCACATTCTATGTTAAATCATGTTATTTTAATATGATTTTGGGAATAAGCATGTATACCGAATGACTGCGGGCTGCAGGTATGTACATAGGCATTTCTTTGTTTGGAAATGTATTTGAATTTCGACTGAAAATCATTCCTTATATTTAAGGAACCAATAAACATTCAGAATGAGCTTAAAAAAACTACTCTTAATTTTCGCTTTTTTAATCATTTCAATTCAAGGCTATGCCACTCACCTTCTAGGTGGCGAGATCGTATGGAAATGTAAACCAAACGGTAAGTACCAGTTTACCTTGGTGGTCTACCGAGATTGTGGTGGTATAACGATTGATACTTTGGCACAATCCTTAGCGACGAATGCTGGTGTTAGCATTTCATGTGCATACATCAGCACCACAGATGTTGTCCCTTCTTGTTACACAGGAACTACATCATGTTCTGGCGCAGTCTCTGGAACGGGTAAGATGCAGAAATATATTTACCGCTCCGGCGACATTACTCTAACCGGTACACCTCCAGCTGGAGGTTGGTTTTTTAGTTGGAACAGTTGCTGTCGCCCAAGTACTATTACAAATGTAGTCAGTCCAGGAGGTGCGAGTTACCTGCTTCGTGCTGTGATGTACCCTTACACGCCGCCTGGCGCAACTGCGCCACTTTCGGCAGGTACTACGGCAAATCCATCTTGTTATGACAGCTCACCAAACTTCCTTGAAGACCCGCAGGTGATTTCATGTACTGGGGTAGATGTTATTTACAATAACTTTGGTTACGATCCGGATTTGGATTCTCTACACTACAACTGGTCATACCCATGGGATGCTTCGTCTTATTCTGCCAACCCAGCAAGTAACTCAGTTAACTTTGCTTCCGGATATACCTATAATAGCCCACTCCCCAGTGGCTCCAGTTCCACACCTGCTACAATAGACGGGGAAACAGGTGAAATTACTTTCAATTCAGATATCGCTGGTTCTTGGGCAACGTGCGTAGTTATCGAGGAATGGCGTTGTGGCCAGAAAGTTGGTGAGATTTATAGGGATATTCCTATTGTCACCCTTTCGTGTTTCCCTCCGACTGGATTATGTTCATCTTCCTTTATAGATACCCCACCATATTTTTCGGTAGACATAGACACGAACTATACATTTCCCATTAGTATCCAGACGGATACAAACTTCTTTGGAGACACTTCTATCGTTTTAGTTGATTTATTTCCAGGGGATACGATTAATTTGGACGTGTCAGTGGTAGATTCTAACAGTATTAACCCAAATTGTAATTATCAAAATATCACTTTTGAGGCATTCGGAGGCATGATCAGTCAAGACTCTTTGTATTCTGATCCTAACGACTGCTTGTTTAACCCCCCCTGCGCAACCATTACCAGGATGGATACGGGTTCAGGTTTTGTTTTCCAGAACGCCGCACATCTTCGACTATCATGGTACCTTGATTGTAGCCATATAGATTACCAAAAGTACCAATGCGGTTCACTTAGCAGTACCTACGAGATGTACATCAAACTCACGGACGACCAATGTCCTATTAATAGGTTCACTTATAAAAAAGTCATGGTTACTGTGAAAAACTACATGCCAGGAATCCCATTTGTGGATAGCACCTCCATCGCTCAAACGTCCTGTGGGGCTTACTTCAACTGGACTGCCAATGTGGATACGGGGTTTAATTGGGACTATTACATCATTAACCATGTTGATACCTCAGGAGCGACCACGGTCTTAGATACCATCTATGATTTTGTAACACAATCCTACTTTGATACGACGGCAGATCCATTAGCAGTTAATGCGTATTATATACAATCTGCGGGAGGATGCGGTTTGGTTTCTGAACCTTCTGTGATGATGAAGACCTCGTACACCATTCAGCATCCTATGAACGATACTGTTTCGGCCGGTCAAAATGCAAGTTTTGAGGTTGCAGCGGCTTCAGGGATCACCTATCATTGGCAAATAAAAACGGGTATAGGCTTCATAAATCTTTCAGACGGCGGACAGATTTCGGGCGCACTAACGAACAAGCTGGATATTCTATCGACCCAGACCTTAAACAACCTGTCAGAGTACCGCTGTATCAGAACTATAGATGCTTGTTCAGATACATCCAACATTGCCATCCTTTATGTGAATGCGTTGGGTATAGAAGAAGAGTCCTTCCCGCTGAAGATTTATCCTAACCCGGCTGATGCTTCTATAACTATAGATGCGGGACAGCCTCTAAACGAAGTCAAGATTTACAACGGTCTTGGCCAAACAATGTATGTTAATAGCCGCCAAAGCACTTCCTATCGTATTAATACTATGGAATGGCCTAATGGCGTATATGCCGTTCTTATTGAGACAAGACAGGGCACAAAGACCTTGAACTTTACGGTGAATAGATAAGAAATCTTAATCGTCACCTATCTAACCATCCCCGCAGCAACCGTTTCGTTGGTTGCTTCATCTACTAGGATCAATGATCCTGTGACTCGGTTTTGATTGTATTCGTCTGCAAAGAGGGGCTTGGTAGAGCGAATCTTTACGCGAGCGATATCATTCATTTTAATCTCCTTGTCCTCTTCTAGTCTGTGGAGTGTATTGATGTCCATTTTGTACTGGATCTCGGTAATCATTGCGCGTGCATCAGCGGTAGTCTGCTTAAGGACATATTTCGCACGTGGACGCGGTGGTGTGGAATTGAGCCAGCAGAGCATTACGTCTAAATCTTGCTGACCGTCCGGACGGTTTTCACTGCGCACGAGCATATCTCCACGGCTGATGTCGATATCATCTTCTAGAGTGATAGTGACGGACATGGGCGGAAAGGCTTCTTCCAGTTCTCCAGTGAGGGTGTGAATGCCTGAAATGGTGCTTTCTAATCCCGAAGGCAAGGCAACCACTTTATCTCCTTTTTTAAAGATTCCTCCGGCAATGCGACCTGCGTAGCCTCTGAAATCATGGTATTCGTCGGTGTGGGGACGGATGACCGTTTGAATAGGGAAGCGGCAATCGCGCAGGTTGTAATCTGCAGAGATGTGCACGGTTTCCAGGTTGTGAAGGAGTGTGCCCCCTTCGTACCAGGTCATGTGTTCACTGCGGGTGACTACATTGTCGCCGTGAAGGGCGGACATGGGAATGAATCGGACATCTTGAACATTGAGTTTTGCAGCGAAGTCTGTGTATTCCTTGACCACTCTATCGTAAGCTTCTTGACTGTAATCTACCAGGTCCATCTTGTTGATACACACGAAGACGTGTGGGATTTGTAAGAGAGAAGCAATGAAGGTGTGGCGTTTGGTTTGTTCTATCACTCCTTTGCGCGCATCCACGAGGATGAGTGCAAGGTTGGCGGTAGAAGCACCTGTAACCATGTTCCGGGTGTACTGTACGTGGCCTGGCGTATCTGCAATAATGAATTTACGCTTTGGAGTGGCAAAGTAGCGGTATGCAACATCAATTGTGATGCCCTGCTCGCGCTCGTCCTTAAGACCGTCTGTGAAGAGGCTGAGGTCGACGTGATCTAGGCCTCTTTTTGCGGAGGTTTGTTCAATCTGAGCGACCTGGTCCTCGAAGATACTTTTGCTGTCGTAGAGGAGTCGGCCGATTAATGTTGATTTTCCATCGTCCACACTACCGGCAGTAGTGAAGCGAAGGAGTTCCATATTGAGGTAGGAATTGGTATCGAATTTGTTTTCCATCTGGATTTTTTGTGCTTTGATGGTTAGAAGTATCCCTGACGCTTGCGGTCTTCCATGGCGCTTTCACTGCGCTTGTCGTCCTCACGATTACCTCGTTCTGTTTGACGCGAAGAGGCGACTTCCTGAACGATTTTTTCTAGGGTATCTGCATCGCTTTCCTGCCCACCGGTGATGGTGATATCACCTAGGGTACGGAAACGAACCATTTTCATTTGTGGCGTATCGCCTTCACGTAAAGTGATGTGTTCACTTACTGGGAGCCATGAACCGTTGCGCCAGATTACATTTCGCTCTTTCGCAAAGTAGAGTTCTGGGATGGCAATGTTTTCCTGGAGGATGTATTGCCAAACGTCCATTTCTGTCCAGTTGGAAATAGGGAACACACGGAAGTTCTCACCCATGCGCTTTTTACCGTTGAATAGATTCCAAAGTTCTGGACGCTGGTTTTTAGGATCCCACTGACCGAAGTCATCGCGGTGCGAGAAGAAGCGCTCTTTTGCACGGGCTTTCTCTTCATCACGACGGGCGCCACCCATACAGGCGTCAAAGTTGTTGCGCTCGATGGTATCGAGCAGGGTAGTGGTTTGAAGGGCGTTTCTGGAGGCATTGATGCCAGTTTCTTCCACAACGGCGCCTTCATCGATGGATTCCTGGACGGAACCGACGACCAACTGGACCCCAAGGTCTTTGATGAGTTGGTTTCTAAAGGCCATCGTCTCCGGGAAATTATGCCCCGTATCGATATGTACGAACGGGAATGGAATCTTCGCTGGGAAGAAGGCTTTGCGGGCTAAATGGGCCACGACAATGCTGTCCTTACCGCCAGAGAAAAGGATGGCTGGATTGTCAAATTGGGCGTAGACTTCTCTAATGACGTAGATGGCCTCTGCCTCGAGTTCCTGTAAATGTGTTAGCGAATAGCTACTCATCGTCACCTGTTATTTTAGGTATTATATATGCAACGACCATCGCGGCCGCCTCTTCTATACTCATCTTGTGTGTGGGAACGTCCAATTCTGGATTCCCCGGTGCCTCAAACGGCGCGCTAATTCCGGTGAAATTTGAAATCTCACCTGCCCGTGCTTTGGCATACAGCCCCTTTACATCGCGCTGCTCACAAACTTCCAGCGGCGTGCTAATGAAGATCTCAGAGAAATCCCCTTGAGCAACGGCGCGGACAAAGTCGCGGTCTTTTTGATAGGGACTTACAAAGGCACTCAGCACCACCAATCCGGCCTCTTTCATCAGCCCACTCACATGAGCTATGCGGCGGATGTTCTCCTCACGACTTTCAGCGCTAAAATCGAGATCGCTGTTTAGTCCAGTGCGCACATTATCTCCATCAAGGATATAGGTGCGAATACCGCGCTCGTGGAGCGTACGTTCCACTGCGGAAGCCACCGTACTCTTACCGCTGCCGCTCAAACCTGTGAACCACAAAACATGTCCTTTATGACCGTTTTGCTGTTCGCGATCCGCCCTGGAGACTGCGTGCTGGTGAGGAATAATGTGGAGTTTTTCAGCCACGATGGGGTGTAAATGCTTGGTTAGACGCGCAATTTCCGATTTCCGTGGACTAATTCCTAATGTAACCTATAATAAAACCCACAACGCTACAGCGCTGTAAACCAGCAAAACAGGTAATCCCAATTTCAAGAAATCTTTGTTGGAATAATTGCCCGGACCCATGATCATGAGGTGGGTTTGATAGCTCGAGGGGGTGAGGAAACTTCCGCTCGCCCCAAAAGCTACGGGAAGGAATACTTCGAGATGTCCTAGCTGGTAATATTGCATCATCGCTGCGGCGATCGGGAAAGCGATGGCGACGGCGGAGACGTTGGTCATGAAATTAGTCAATAACAGGGTCAGAAGGAACAATAATACAATACCGGCAGAAGCATCGGACGGCAAAGTGATTTGTTCAATAAAGAAGCCCGCGTGACCGCCTTCTACAACCGCGCTACCAAAGGCGACGGAAAAAATAAGTAAGGCGTAAAGTTCTAGATTGAATTCGCGCTTTAATTTTTCTGCGTGAGTAATGCCGCAGGCGATTCCTAGGAGTAGCATAAGTCCTACTGAGAGTAATAATGACCAGTGTAAAAAGAGTGCACCGCCTACAATGATAAGTAGACCAGGAAGAAAGTATTGTCCTCGGCCTTTCGGGGATGTGGACGTGCGTTTATGCTGGTTGATGGTGATGAGCGGGGTTTCGCGTTCGTTGCGTGCGGTGAAATTTATCCCAGCAGAGAGCAGTAAAAGGTCGCCGGCTTGTAAGGAAATACGACCAATCTTGCCTTTAATCGGCTCACCTCCGCGCTGAACGCCAACGATAACGGCGTCGTAACGTGCTCGGAAATTGGTTTGTTTTAAAAGTCTGCCGATCAGGTCACTGTTGTTAGGGACCAGGACTTCAATAAGATCGTGACGCGTATCGACTTCAAACTTCTCCTCGACGGTTTTTAGTCCTTTTGGAAAGAGATCTAGTAAGCCGTTGACTTCTTCAAGCGCGCCAGTGAAAAACAGGGTATCATTCGCTTCTAAGGTCATCTTCGGAGTAACAGGAGAGATAAACGCACCGTTTCTGTAAATCTCTGCGAGAAAAAGGTCGTTTAGGTTGCGAAGTCCCGCAGATTTTACGGTTTTACCTTCCATAGTACCTCCAGGTATGACTTTAAGTTCAGTTGTGTACTGACGCTCTTTATTTTTAGCCGCGTTTGGGCCTTCAGTAGTTTTTTTAAGTACTGTGGGAGCAATGAGTACGGTAGTAAGTAAAACGGCCCCGGTAACGTAGAGTCCAGGAATAAGAAAGTCCCAGAATTTGAATCCTTCAATCCCGTTTTCGATCATGAGACCGTTCAGGACGAGATTAGTCGAAGTACCGATCAGGGTGATAGTGCCTCCAGCGACAGCCGCAAATGAAAGCGGCATGAGGTAATTCCCAATGGGCCAGTTTTGCTCCTTCGCTTTTGACTTTAAAATAGGAATCAAAAGCGCCACTACCGGGGTGTTATTAATGAACCCACTCAAGACGGCCGTGACGAGTCCGGTCCGGATCATAAATCCTTTAGACGATTTTCCCAGCAAATCACCAATTCTATGAAAGGGCAGCGTCTTTTTCAATACACCTGTGAGCGCAATGAGTGCCATCACAGATAGAATAGACGGATTGACTGCGGTGGCATAAATGTGTTTGATGCCCATAAATCCGGATAGAATCAGTGCCATAACCACAGCGGCGAAGACATGCATCGCTTTGAACCGGCCCCAAAGAAGACCGGCGACAATCAAGAAAAAAGCCACTACATAGATGTAATGGCTCAGTTCAGGTGTATGGTTAAAGAGTTGTATCAATCTAATCTACCATGTATTTGTTCCACACTTTTTTCACGGGGTTAAAAACCGCACGTGAGAACGAGCGCCAAAAAATACGCAATTGGGTCGAACGATGACGAACAAATAGGTGAATAAGTAAGATTCCTAGAATATTTATCAGAATCATGAGGTGGCTGTCGAGGCGTGGGGCTAGTAATTTATTACCGGTGACCAGTCCTGCCATGACCGTCATAATGAATGTAGTCGTACCAAAGTGACTGAAGCCCTTGTGTAATAAAACGTGGTGCATGTGACGGCGATCGGCATTGAATGGACTCAAACCAATACTGATGCGAATAGCGAAAACCCGAATAGTATCTACAACAGGGTAGCCCAATACTAAGACTGAAACGACGACTGGGTTTAGATTGAGGTGGGCGATATTATTATTACCGCTGTGAAGGAACTCCATAGCGAAGGTGGCGAGGATAAAACCTAAGCTGAGCGATCCTGCATCTCCAAGAAAGATTTTACGCTTGTCAGAATAATTGAACCCCATGAATACAATGAGTCCTAGACCGATGAATGCGAAGGTGATTAAATGCTCACCGCCGCCCATGAGTGTGCTGAAGAGGTAGAGTGCTAACAAACTAATCCCTGCTGCCAATCCGTCTACGCCATCAATAAGGTTCACTGCATTGATTAAATAAACCACCGTGATAATACTCAAACTGATTCCAAGCCACGAAGGAAGTGCTCCTACGCCAAATAATCCGTATAGGTTATCTACATAGTTTCCTGTAGATAAAACGTAGTACGCAGCCACTGCGAATTGCACGAAAAACTTAAAGGAAGAGCTCAGGTCTAACCGGTCATCAATGGTACCCAGAGCAACTATTGCTACTAGACCTAGCCAGTACCCGCTGTGTAGTTGTAAGTAGTCACAACCAGTAATATAAAACCCTGTTCCAAATACTAAATAAGGGAGGAAAATGGCCAAACCGCCTACTCTAGGAACGATTTTAGTGTGCGACGAACGCTCGTTCGGCCGATCGACTAACCCCAGCTTATAGCCAAAGTCCATCAGTAGCCGCGTAAACAGAATCACTACTGCCACAAATGGTGGCAGTAGAGGGTAGAGTGCTGAACTCATGAGTAAAAGGTTTTATTGGTTGGTATAACGAAAATAGGCAATCTTGTGTTAAGTATTGATTAATCTAGGTTTTCAATAGTTTTTAGTTCCAATCGAGACACAAATTCTGTGCCGATGTTTGATGATTGGGGTTTCTGTCTATTTTTGAAACACCAACATCAATCAAATAGCTACATGGACATCTTCGAAACCACCCGTATTAAATTAAATAATCAGGGATTACGCATTGACCGTTACGACTTGAATCGGCCGTGGGGTGGATTTTTCGTTTTAGAAGAAAACCAGGCCCAAGCGTTTGCGGATATCTACTTCGAAGGTCTCGATGTTGCTCCTTTGCGTATTGCTGGGAAGCTGAGTCCTAAGATTTTATTGGTCAAGCCCGAAGCTCGTTTGAGCTGGCAGTACCACCACCGTCGTGCTGAGACTTGGCGCGTGCTTGAAGGTCCTGTGGGTATTGTACGCAGTGCTACAGATGAAGCAGGGGAGTTGGTTTCTTTTGAGGCAGGTGAAAATATTGTCTTGGAAAAAGGGGAGCGCCACCGCTTGATAGGACTTGAAGGATGGGGCGTTGTTGCAGAATTCTGGCAGCACACAGATCCAGACAATCCCTCAGATGAGGACGACATCGTTCGTGTTCAGGACGACTATTCTAGAAAATAAGATTAGGCCGCCGAGAGCGGTCTTTTTTATAGCCTTTTATCTACATTCTGGCGAGGGAGAACTCCTTTAAGGTCATAGACTACACAATCCTGTGAGCTCTGGATGACAAGGCTGCTGAAAGCTTGGTGCGGTACGGCAAGAATTATAGCCGGGTAATCTGATAAATCGATCTCTTGGACTAATTCTATACCATATTCTCTCTGAGCCTGTGCTGGATTTGCTAAGGGATCGAACACGTCGACTTCCATACCAAAGCTCTTCAATTCCTGATACACATCCATGACTTTAGAGTTGCGTACATCGCCGGTATCTTCCTTGAAGGCCAGACCTAGAATGAGTGCTCTTCCGCCTTTAACGGGCAGGTCTTTTTGATGCAACAGCTTCACCACCGAGCTTGCAACATGGAGCCCCATACTATCATTGATTCTACGACCCGATAAAATGACCTGAGGGTCGTGACCCACTACTTGTGCTTTGTGTGCGAGATAATAAGGATCCACACTAATGCAATGCCCGCCCACAAGTCCCGGTTTGAAGGGTAAAAAATTCCATTTGGTACCTGCAGCTGCCAGTACATCCCCGGTATCGATGTTGAGTTTGTCAAAAATCAAAGCAAGCTCATTAATGAAACTGATGTTGACATCGCGTTGTGCATTTTCAATGGCTTTTGCTGCCTCTGCAACTTTGATGCTGGGCGCTAGATGGGTACCTGCTGTAATAACGGCATTGTATAACGCATCCACTTCTTGCCCTGCTTCAAGAGTCGAGCCTGAGGTCACTTTGAGAATGTTGGTAACGTTGCGTTGTTTATCACCAGGGTTAATGCGTTCTGGGCTGTAACCTACCGTATAGTCTTCGTTGAATACGAGGCCACTTTTTTCGCTTAGAATAGGTACGCACATTTCTTCTGTACAGCCGGGGTAGGTCGTGCTCTCGTAAATCACTAGATCTCCTTTTTTGAGGTGCTCGCCTACTAAGGTACTGGCGGCGATGAGCGGTTCAAGGTTTGGGGATTTATCGGGATGAATGTCTGTAGGTACAGTAATAATAAATGTGTTGGACGAAGCAAGGAGGGTGGGGTCTGCGGTGATTTGAAGCTGCGAATGGAGGGCTTGGGATAATTGGTCACCGTCCAATTCATTCGTAGGATCTACCCCCGACGCAATCAAAGCCGCTTTCTCCGCATTTATATCGAACCCCAGCGTTTTATACTTCTTCGAAAACGCCACAGCCAAAGGCAGGCCTACATAGCCCAACCCTAGAATAGCAATAGTATGTTCTCTCTGTGCTGACATCGGTTCAAATGTACGACAACGGGTGGTCGACCCCGTTCTCACGTTTCTTAAAAGTTAAGTTTCCGTTTCATAGTTTATTGTGGACAATATGAAACACATAATAATTCTAAATTACCTAAGTTCACGTTTCAACTAACAAAACAAAACAAAACCATGAAGAAGGTATTAATTCTGCTCTTAATTCTGCCGTTGGTAGGCTTTGGGCAAAAGAAAAGAGGGGTAGTTTATTCTGATCACCCAGGTTACGACGTAGTCAAAGAATCGTATAAAGTATGGGAAGCTGGTACGGAAGCAGACTTAAGAGTGTTGTATGCCGAAGATGCAAAGATATGGGGACCTGGAGATGATGAAGCAGGAACCATGGATGATGAAGTCGGAGGAATGCTATGGTGGCAGGAAAATTTCGATATATCCATCACAAACATGGACCCAGCGACACCAGATATCATTCAATACAAAGGTGAAAAAGGTGTTTGGACGCTGGACTGGATGACGTTTACGGGTATTAATAAAAAAAGCGGAGATACTGTATCTGGACCATTACATACCGCCAACTATGTGAATGAAGACGGTAAGATTGAAATGACAGTAAATTATTACGATCGGGAATCGATAGGTGCACAAATTCAAGAATCTTTTGGTATGCACCGCAATGGACGCATATATGACGAACACCCATTGATTGACAAACTGAATGAAATGGTTGCGCATTATGAAGCAGGCGAGATAGAGGAGCTTACGACCTATTTTGCGGCAGATGCGACGTTTAATCGTCTATCTACTATGGGAGAAACGTCTTTGAATTTAGAGGAGCGCATTTCAACGTGGCATGCCTCAGTAGCTGAAAATAGCGTGCGTGATTTAGTTCAGGTAGGCTATCCAGATGCAGTGTATTACGAGCGCAGTGAAAGCTGGACAGTGTATTCTTGGTGGTGGGCAAATAACACCAATGCTGAGACTGGAGAAGTCACTAAGAAATTCTTACACCTAGTTCATGACTTCAACAACGAAGGAAAGGTTACCAGTGAAGGTGTCTACCTACAACAATAATTTAAACCAATTAGAATGAAAAAGTATCTATTTCTGGCCGCTGCTGCACTGACAGCAGTGAGCTGTACGCAATCATCTCTTTCAGAGGATGCGGTTCGCGAATTCGCAATTTCTCAAATCGAGAATCAGGTGGGTTATGAAGCCGCCGTTGAGGGTTATTATAATGGCGCCACTTCAGACCTTAAAGTATGGTCAAATCCGGTATGGAAAAATGTACCACGAGATTTCGTTGTAGACGAAAAGGACGACGGGAGCCTCTTTTATGAGGATTCTATTAAAGTAACCTTGCACGATGTATACTTAATGGGTGGCCATGCTAATGTGATGGGTACCATACAATGGTACATCGCTGGGGTGAATACGATCTACAGAAACTTTTCTGGTATTGTAACAGAGGAAGACGGACAACTCAAATGGAGCCGGTTCGTAGCCGTTGATAACCAAAACTTATCTAAAGGTTTCCTTTGGCCGTCCACGGAGATGGAAGGCGCCATGAGTGCTTACAACGAAATGAGAAGCGCTATGATGAATTTAGAATTTGAGCGAGCTAAAACGATCTCTGATTCTCTTGTTGCAGCAGACCCGAACTGGGCAACGGCGCATCTAGGACAGCTCCAGTACCATTGGGTAAAAAGAGATGTAGAAAGCTTAAACGCTACTCGCGCCATTGCTGAATCTAAACTAGAAGGAGCAAGCCGCGCTGAAGCACACTTTATAAGGTCATACACCACCGATCGTGAAGCTGGTGATCATCATTTAGAGCAAGCCTTGATTTTTGCTCCAGCGGATCCTATGGTTCGCGTATGGTATGCATGGGGACAAGAAGATCCTGAACTTGCCATTGATATCATGAAAATAGCGTGGGACAGAATGCCAGAGCAAGGCGGCGTAAACAACATGATGGGTTATAAATACATGGCCGCTGGCGACATGGAAAAAGCGAAGCAACACTTCGAGATTTTCGCTCGTGCAAATGCAGAAGTTCCTAATGCCTATGATTCCTACGGCGAGTATTATTTAACTGTAGGAGATTCTGCTATGGCAAAGGAGATGTACATGAAGGCGTATGAATTGAATAACAATTGGACCGCTTCTAAAGAAAGAGCAGACGCACTATAATAGTAACATTAAGAGTGCCAGGGATCATTAGTCTCCAGCACTTTTTTTAAAACAATGAGAATGAAAAAAGTAATAGGATTTTTGGCCATTGGCCTAACGGCAATTGCCTGTCAAGCGCCACAGGAAGACAATACCATTCAAGCTACTTTTGACGCGAACTGTGAAACCGTACGCAGCGCGTTAGACAACTTCCAGAATGAGGTAGCGACCTTTGACGAATACAGTGCAGATTTCGTAGGTTCCCAGACAAATTTCAACCCAACAGGAGATTCAACCAGTTTAGATGAGCTCAGAGAAAGCCGTCCAGGTTGGTGGGCAATGTTTGATGCGGAACTAAAAACGGAACTGCGCCTATTGCCAGGTGTAAATCAAGAGACAAATGAAGTGGATGGCTCTGTACGTTACTATGGACAGTGGGAAGTGACAAAATCAGCGACGGACTCAACAGAAGCATCAAGCGTTATTATACCTATATATGCTTCGTATGACTTTGATGCCGACGGAAAGATTCGTTACCAGCAGACGTATGGCGACATGACAGCTGCATTTGAATCATTGAATTAGTAGCTATCTAAGCGATAAAACAAAGCGAATGATTTTAGCGC
>Ga0213868_10003733_pt1 | contig 14117 bp, 10 predicted proteins | sample PICome_9_FD_160087 | JGI IMG/M metagenome (GOLD analysis project Ga0213868, IMG submission 160087) | Coastal seawater microbial communities near Pivers Island, North Carolina, United States - PICO127 | ecosystem: Environmental > Aquatic > Marine > Coastal | place: USA: North Carolina...
ACCCTGCATCAGACGCAAAGCCTTGATATTCCGGTGTACGGGATGAACTGCGGCACCATTGGGTTTTTGATGAATGCGTATGGCGAGGACGATTTGCCCGCGCGGCTGGCCGAGGCGGAGGAGGAAGTGCTGAACCCCTTGGCGATGACGGCGCAGACCAGTGATGGATCGATGGCGCAGGGTTTGGCGATCAATGAGGTGAGCCTGTTGCGGGCGGGGCCACAGGCAGCCAAGCTGCGGATATCGGTGGATGGCCGGGTGCGGATGGAGGAGCTGGTTTGTGACGGGGCGCTGGTGGCCACACCTGCGGGGTCGACCGCCTATAACTATTCCGCACACGGGCCGATTGTGCCGATCGGGTCGGATGTGTTGACGCTGACCGCGATTGCGGCGTTTCGGCCAAGGCGTTGGCGCGGGGCGTTGTTGCCCAAGGCCGCTGTGGTACGGTTTGATGTGTTGGAGCCGGAAAAGCGCCCGGTGCGGGCAGATGCCGACAGCATGTCGGTGCCGGATGTTCTTTGGGTGGAGATACGGTCGGAACCCGGTATTCGCCACCGGATTTTGTTTGATGAAGGGCATGGGCTGGAAGAGCGGTTATTGCGCGAGCAGTTTGCTTAAGGCGTTTGTGGCAAGGTTAGAAGGTTAGGGGGCGTTGCCCCCTCGCCGCGCGCGGCTCACCCCCAAGGTATTTTTTGCCAAGATGAAAGTGCGGGGCCTTCAGGGTTTGGGGGTGTTGGCCCAAAGATCCAGTTTTCGGTAAAGGGTGGAGGGTGAGACGTCGAGGACGCGGGCGGCGCGGGGGACAGAGCCTGCATGCATAGCGATTGTGGCCTCTATGATTTCGCGTTCCACTTCGGCCAAGGGGCGGCCCAAGAGGCCATCCAGAGCCAGGGTGACGGGGGCTGGTTCTGGCGCGGCGCTGGGCGCATCCATCGGCTGGGGTTGGTGGGCGATGTCATCGGGGAGCATGTGACGCTGAACCACATCGCCGTCATAGAGTACGGCGACATTGCGCATGACGTTGAGCACTTGGCGGACATTGCCGGGCCAAGGCATGTCGCGAAACAATTGGCGGACATCGGGGGCAAGGGCGGTGAAGGAGCGGCCTTCCTCGGCGGCGAAGCGTTGAAGGGCGGTTTCGGCGATTTCGATCACATCCTCGGCACGATCACGCAAGGGGGGCATGTGGATCGGGATGACGAAAAGCCGGTAGTAAAGATCTTCGCGGAATTGGCCGCGCCGTACGGCCTCTGCTGGGTCGCGGTTGGTGGCGCAGACGATACGGACGTTGACCTTGCGCGGGCGGGTGGCCCCGACCGGTTGCACGGTTGAGGTTTGCAAGAAACGCAGCAATTTGGTTTGCAAGGCAGGCAGCATTTCGCAGACCTCATCCAGAAACAAGGTGCCGCCATCGGCCGCCGCTGCCGCACCAAGTTTGTCCGAGATGGCGCCTGTGAACGAGCCTTTGACATGACCGAACACCTCGGATTCCAGCAGGTCGGCGGGGATTGCGCCGCAGTTCAGCGCGATGAACGGGCCTGCGTTGCGTGGGGATTGGTGGTGGACGGCCAGCGCGCACAGCTCTTTGCCCGTGCCGCTTTCGCCAGTGATGAAGACGGTTGCCATGCTTTGCGCGACCGAGGCGATTTTTTCCTGAACCCGTGTCATCGCGGGGGAGGAGCCGATAAACCCGCCATCGGGCAGACGGCTGGGTTCGCGGATCGCGGTGCGGGGACGGTTGGTGGGCGTGTCGGTGCCGCGCAGGGCGTTGTCGATGGTGGAGAGGAGCCGCGCCTCATCAAAGGGTTTTACCAGAAACTCATGAGCGCCGGCGCGCATCGCCTCAACTGCTTTGTTGATTGAGCCGTTGGCGGTGATCACGATGACATAGGTTTCCGGGTGGCGCGCCAGCATATCTTGCATCAAATCAAGCCCGTCACGGTCGGGCAAGGTGAGATCGAGCAGAACAATGCGAGGACGTTCTTTGCAAAACAAAGCAAAGCCTTGGGCGGCGGTGGCGGCGGTGCTGACGGTATGGCCTGCGTTGACCAGCGTGGCCCGGTAGACCATTTGCAGCGACAGGGTATCTTCAATCAGCAAGATCGCTGGTGGCTTTGCGGTCTTGGATTTGTTGCGCGGGGCTTGGGTCATTGGGGACGCTGCCGTTCATTTGCGATCTGGGAAATCAGTGTAAGCAGGCCTGCCAGCCCGTCAAGAACGCTGTCTTTGTGAGTGCGTATGGCATTTTGGTCTTGGTCAATTGCCGCCGTGTTGAACGCGCGGGCGCTATGTTCCAATGCTGTCGCACCCGCAGTGCCTGCAAGGGCGATCAGGACGTGGGACGCTGTTTGCAGGTTGCGCCAGTCAAGCGCGGGGAGGGCCTGTTGCAGTTGGGTTTGGGCTGTTGCCAGATCTTCTTGGTAGCGGGTTAGCAGTTCGGTGGCGAGATCCGGGCCTGCCATGTCCAGTAGGCGCAGGAAAGTGCTGGTATCTGCCGGGGGCGACACGGCTTGTTGTGTGGCCTGATGTGCGTCGTGGAGTTCGCATAGCGCATTGGTCAAGGCGGCCGCAGACATGATGGGCTTTACCAAAACCTTGTCGGCACCTGCCGCCAAGGCCTGTTCATGGATGGCGGGCAGGTTATGGGCGGTGAGAATGACAATGCAAGCCGCGTGGCCGGTCGTTGGAGGATGGTCGCGCAGGCCTGTGCAAATTTCCAATCCCGAGCGGCCCGGCATTTCCAGATCCAACAAGGCCAGCTCGAAGCCACCTTTTTGCAGGGCCGCCTCCGCTGCCAGCCCATTGCGCACCAAGGTGGTTTTTGCCCCGCAATCGCGCAAATATTGCTCAAGCAAAAGCAGTTGCGGCATGCTGTCATCCGCGAGAAGGACATTTTTGCCCTTAAGGCAACTGGTATCTGCCAAGGGAGGCTGGGTATCGTCGGACGGTTTGGTGATGGGCAAGGTCAGCGTCGCCATGGCACCGCTGCTTTGGTTGCGCAGGTCCAGCGTGGCGCCCATGCGCTGTGCCAAGGTCTGCGCGATGCTCAGGCCGAGACCGTGGCCTGCATCAATGCGCCACGCGGGCAAAGCACTGTTTTGCGCGCTGCCTTTACGGGGCTGCGCGCCGATATCCGCCGGAAAGCCCGGCCCTTGGTCGGTGATGACAAAGCGGATTTGGTTGGGAGTGGGGTGGGTGACAGACAGGTGGATTGTTTTGCCACCTGAATGGGTGATCGCATTGCTGATCAGGTTTGATAAAATGCGGTCCAGCGCAGTGCGGTTACACAGGACCAATGGCGGCAAAGGTGCCGTAATGATTTCAACCGCATTGGGATTGTGACCAACTGAATAGCACCAGCGATGGGTTAGATCTTGTAGCAGCTGTGCAAGGTCCGTGGAAGATTTTTCCAAGACGGGCGTGGATTGGGCCAAGAGCGTTGTGAGCGCATCTTCAAGATAGTGGCCAAGACTAGCCGCTGTTGCGCGGGCGCGGTTGAGTTGTTGACGGTCGGGTTTGGTCAGGCGGTCGCTGTCGATCAAGGTCAGCCCCGCCAGAACATCCGTGATGGCAGAGCGCAGATCATGGCCAAGCAAGGCCAATTCCTCGGTCACGGGGTCAGTGTCGGGGCACCCATGATTGTTCATTTTTTCCAAATCTTTAGTGGACGCGAGATAAGTGATTGACCCATTATACTTTGCCCTAGAACCATAGGGATAAGGTGACGTGTGATCGCCTTAAAGTCTAGCGGGTAAACATGCCGAAACCTTACCCCCATGTCTAAGCAGGCGGAGAGATGCGCACGCATGGGTTGTTTTTTAGCCCTGTGCGAGGCCCAAGGTTTGCAGCGCCACACGAATCTCATCCAGCACGGCGGGGTCTTCGATTGTGGCGGGGTGTTTGAAGGCCTCGCTGTCCGCGATCTTGACCATGGTCGCGCGCAAAATCTTGCCCGAGCGGGTTTTGGGCAGGCGGTTCACCACGACGGCGCGCTTGAAATCAGCCACAGGGCCAATTTTGTCGCGCATCAGTTTGATGCATTCTTTGACCACATCCGCCTCGTCCCGGCCCGAGCCGGAATTGAGGCACAAGAAACCCAATGGTGACTGGCCTTTCAGCGTATCAGCCACGCCAATCACGGCGCATTCTGCGACATCGGGGTGGGAGGCTAGCACTTCCTCCATCGCTCCGGTCGACAGGCGGTGGCCTGCAACGTTGATCACGTCATCGGTGCGCGCCATGATGTAAAGGTAGCCATCAGCGTCGATATAGCCCGCATCGCCCGTCTCATAATAGCCGGGGAAGGTGGTGAGGTAGGATTTCTTGAATCGGTCATCGGCGTTCCACAAGGTGGGCAAGGTGCCGGGGGGCAAGGGAAGTTTGACCGCAATTGCGCCCAAGGTGCCGGGCGCCACAGGATGGCCGCCTTCGTCCAGCACTTGCACATCATAGCCCGGCATCGGCACCGAAGGAGAGCCGATTTTGACAGGCAGCGCCTCTATCCCCAAGGGGTTGGCGGCGATGGCCCAGCCGGTTTCGGTTTGCCACCAATGGTCGATGACCGGAATGTTCAGCGCGGTCATGGCCCAGTTGATCGTATCAGGGTCGGCACGTTCGCCTGCCAGAAACAGCGCCTTAAGGTGGCTCAGATCATAATTGGCGACCAGTTTGCCCTGTGGGTCATCACGCTTGATAGCGCGCAGCGCGGTGGGGGCGGTGAAGAAACTTTTGACTTTATGTTCGGCGATCACGCGCCAAAAGGTGCCTGCATCGGGGGTGCCGACGGGTTTGCCTTCGAACACCACGGTGGTGCAACCGGCGATCAAGGGGCCGTAGCAAATGTAGGAATGGCCCACGACCCAGCCCACATCGGACGCCGCCCAGAACACATCGCCCGCATCCACATTATAGATGTTTTTCATGGACCAGTTCAGCGCTACCAGATGGCCTGCGGTAGGGCGCACCACGCCTTTGGGCGCGCCGGTGGTGCCGGATGTATAGAGAATATAGGCTGGGTGGTTGCCCTCAACAGGCACGCAATCGGCTGGTTCGACGCCGTATTGAAAGCCGTGCCAGTTGACGTCGCGGCCGGGAATCAGCTTGGCAACCTCTTGTTCACGCTGTAAAATAACGCAAAAATCGGGCTTGTGGGTGGCCATGTCGATGGCGCCGTCGAGCAGGGGTTTGTAATGGATCACGCGGCTCGGTTCTATCCCGCAAGAAGCCGCGATGATGGCCTTGGGTTTACAATCATCAATGCGTACGGCCAGTTCGCTGGCAGCGAAACCGCCGAACACCACGGAATGCACAGCGCCCAAACGGGCGCAGGCCAGCATCGCCTCCAACGCTTCGGGGACCATCGGCATGTAGATCAAAACGCGGTCGCCCTTTTCCACGCCTTTGGCGCGCAAAGCACCGGCAAGCGAGGCCACGCGGTTGCGGAGTTCATCAAAGGTGATGGAATGTTTGGTGCGGGTGACAGGGCTGTCGTGGATAATGGCGATCTGGCTGCCGCGCCCGGCCTCGACATGGCGGTCAACGGCGTTCCAGCAGGTGTTCACCATGCCATCGGTGAACCATTCATACAGCGGCGCGCGGTCGGCGTTTAACGCACGGGTTGGGGCCTTGTCCCAAGAGATGCTCTCGGCGGCCTTCATCCAAAATCCTTCTGGATCAGCTTTCCAGCCTGCGTAAACCTCTGCGTATGCCATCGTATACCCCTCTGTCGCTTTGCGCCTTGTTACGCTGCGGCAGGGTATCTGGCAAGATTGTTGCGGGAGTGTTTCAGGCCTGTTTGGGCAAGGTGCTGCGCCCATTGGTCACATTTAGCGCAAACAGTAAGCCGGTTCGGGGGATGTGCTGGGGGCAAACCGCCCCCAGCCCTATCTCTGTCATGCTTAGCCGTAGGTTGCGACCGGGGTGCCAGCCAGTGCCGACATGTTCAGCAATCCGCGCGCAGTGATGGAGGGGGTGACGATATGGGCCTTGTTACCCATACCCATCAAGATCGGCCCCACCTCTAGCCCGCCGCCGCGCATTTTCAAGATGTTGCGCACACCCGAGGCCGCGTCGGAATTGGCAAAAATCAGCACATTCGCCGGGCCTTCAAACCGCCCGTTTGGAAAGATGCGGTCGCGCGTGGCTTGGTCGAGGGCGGCATCAATATGCATTTCGCCTTCATAGCAAAAGTCACGCGGTGCGGCATCCAGCAGGTTAATCGTTTGCCGCATCCGCCGGCCGGTTTCGCAATCCAGGTTGCCGAATTGCGATGAGGACAGCAAAGCCACCTTGGGTTCCAAGCCAAAGCGGCGCACATGGCGCGCGGCACCCAAAACCGCCTCGGTAATCTGTTCGGGCGTGGGGTCGGTGTGAACATGGGTGTCGGCGATGAACAGTGGACCATCTTCCAAAATCATCAAAGACAGCGCGCCCACAGGGTGGCGGCCTTCGGTTGCAAGGATTTGGGTGATGTAGTTCAGGTGCCACAGATACTGGCCAAAGGTGCCGCAGATCATGCTGTCTGCCTCATCCCTATGGACCATGACTGCGCCGATGGCGGTAGTGTTGGTGCGCATCACCGCGCGGGCGATATCGGGGGTGACGCCTTTGCGTTCCATCAGGTTGTGGTAGGTTTCCCAATAATCGCGGTAGCGTGGATCGTTTTCGGGGTTCACCAGATCAAAGTCGCGACCGGGGCGGATGGGTAGGCCCGCGCGTTCACAGCGGCTTTCGACCACTTCGGGGCGGCCGATCAGGATCGGTTTATCGGTGGTTTCCTCAATCATCGCATTGGCAGCGCGCAGCACGCGCTCATCCTCGCCCTCGGTGAACACGATGCGGCGGGTTGCGGTGGCAGCGGCTTGGAATACCGGGCGCATGATAAGCGCCGAGCGGAAGACTGAGCTGTCGAGTTTGCGTTTGTAGGCATCGAAATCGTCAATCTGTTTGGTAGCGACGCCGGTTTCAATGGCGGCTTTTGCCACAGCGCTGGCCACCACGCCGATCAAGCGGGGATCAAACGGTTTCGGGATCAGGTAATCGGCCCCAAAGGTCAGTTGCTCGCCTTTATAGGCAGCGGCAGCCTCGGCGCTGGTAGTGGCGCGGGCTAGTGCTGCGATACCTTCAATACAAGCGATTTTCATTTCGTCATTGATCGTGGTGGCGCCTACATCCAGCGCACCGCGGAAAATGAAGGGGAAACACAGCACGTTATTGACCTGATTGGGAAAATCCGACCGGCCGGTGGCCATGATCACATCAGGTACAACCGCGCGGGCATCTTCGGGCGTGATTTCCGGCGAAGGGTTGGCAAGGGCAAAAACAATGGGGCGCTTGGCCATGCGCGCGACCATGTCCGCTTTCAAAACACCGGGGCCGGACAGGCCCAAAAACAGATCGGCGCCTTCAATTACATCGCCCAAAGTCCGCAAGTCGGATTTCTGCGCATATTCGGCCTTTTGCGGGGTCATATCCTCGGTCCGGCCTTCATAGACCAAGCCTTTGATATCACAGAGCCAAACGTTTTCGCGTTTCACCCCCAGTTTCAGAAGCATGTTCAGACAGGCAATCCCTGCCGCGCCGCCACCGGTGGAGACAATCTTGATATCTTCAAACTTCTTGCCCGCGACAAACAGCGCGTTGGTGGCCGCAGCCCCCACAACAATCGCGGTGCCGTGCTGATCATCATGGAACACGGGGATGCCCATACGTTCGCGGCAAATCGACTCAACGATAAAGCAGTCGGGGGCTTTGATATCTTCAAGGTTGATGGCGCCAAAAGTGGGTTCCAGCGCGCAGACGATATCGGCGAGTTTATAAGGGTCGGGTTCATTCACCTCGATGTCAAAGCAATCGATATTGGCGAATTTCTTGAACAAAACCGCCTTGCCTTCCATCACGGGCTTGGACGCGAGCGCGCCGATGTTGCCAAGGCCCAGAACAGCGGTGCCGTTGGACACCACGGCGACCAGATTGCCCTTGGACGTATAGCGCGTGGCGGTCGATGGATCGGCCTTGATCTCCAAGCAGGCCTCGGCCACGCCAGGGCTGTAGGCAAGCGCCAGATCGCGACCATTGGCGAGGGGTTTTGTGGCGCGAATTTCCAGCTTTCCGGGTTTCGGAAACTCATGGTAATTCAGTGCCGCTTGCCGTGCGTTATCTTGCCGTGTCTCGTCCATCATGCCCCTCCAAGAATAATGTTTAATGCTAAACTATTTTGGCAAGGCCGCAAGCCCGTGGGTTTGGGGCAGAAATTCATTTCAAGCTTGAAAAGTATTTGAATTGGTTTCACTCTGCTCTCATACCCCTGTTGGAGACGAAAGATGAGCGAGATCCGCGCCGAAATACGCCTGCCCACGCAAGAGTTGCGCGATGATTTGCCGTTTTTTACCAAAGTGCTGGGGATGCGGTTGGATATGATTTATCCGGCCGATGATCCCGAGGTGGCTGTGCTGTCGGGCCACGGCTTGCGCATCCGGATTGAAAAGGGTGCCACGGAAGCGCCCGGTACGATCCGGTTGCTGACAGATACACCCGATGCGTTTTCGGCCAGAACCTTGACTGCGCCCAACGGTACACGGGTCGAGATTGAAGAGTTGAATCCGCCCTTGGTCATGCCCGCGACCCAGCACGCCTTTGTTGTGCGGCGCCTTGCGGATCAAGCGCCTTGGGTGATTGGTCGCGCAGGGATGCAGTACCGCGATCTTGTCCCCTCGCGGTTGGGCGGGGCTATTATCGCCAGCCATATCCGCATTCCCGATGGCGGCCCGGTGCCCGATATGGTGCATTTCCACAAGGTCGGGTTCCAGCTGATTTTCTGCGTCAAAGGCTGGGTCGATGTGGTGTATGAGGATCAAGGTGACAAGATCCGCCTGACCGCTGGGGATTGCTTTATCCAACCGCCTGAAATTCGGCACCGGGTTCTGGAAGCATCGGATGGGATTGAGGTGATTGAGATCGGCGTACCGGCCGAGCATGTGACTGAGATTGACCATGTAATGACGCTTCCCACGCTGCATCTGCACCCCGAACGCGAATGGCAAGGCCAGCGCTTTGTCCATAATGTCGGCGCAAAAGCCGCGTTCCAACCCTTTCGCATTCCGGGGTTTGAGGCGCGCGATACAACAATCAATGCAAACACCAAAGGCGTGGCCAGCGTTATGGTCGCCCGGCCTACGCGCGCGGCGGCCCCCGTTACCAAACATGACACCGACATCTTGTTTACCTATGTGATGTCTGGCGAAATGACCCTGAAAGGCGAAGGCAAAGACCCGTACCGCCTGACCATGGGTGACGCCTTTGTCATTCCCCCCGGCTTTGCAACCCAATACGCGGACGCAACCACAGATTTGCAATTGCTAGAGGTCACGCTGCCCGGCATTTTCAACACAGAAATCCTCTAACCGTTTCATCTTGGCAAAAATACCTCTCAGGTGCGTCCATTGTGCGCCATTGGTTCAAGAATAATGGACGCCGGTGGCTGTGCCCCCGGCGCTGGCCCTATGCGGCAGGCCTTGCAAGTTTTGCGTCCCAGCCGCAAACTGGTTCGAACAACCACCGGAGGCCTGCCCATGTCCTTGCTTCACGCCGCCACCGCTGTGCGCGAAAATGCCTATACGCCCTATTCCCGCTTCAAGGTCGGGGCGGCTCTGCGCAGCACGTCTGGCAATATCTATGTGGGCGTGAATGTCGAAAATGTAGCCTACCCCGAAGGCACATGCGCCGAGGCGGGCGCGATTGCGGCGATGTGTGCGGGGGGGGATTACGCAATCGCCGAGATTGTGGTCATTTCGGACAGCCCCACGCCTGTTACCCCGTGCGGTGGCTGCCGCCAGAAAATTGCGGAATTTGCCGGGCCAGAGGTGACGGTGACGATGGTCAATCTGCAAGGGATGACCAGCGTAGTGACTGTGGCCGATCTTTTGCCGGGGTCGTTTAGTGCGGCCCATATGGCCAATGTCGATGCCGACTGACCACAACGCCCAACACGATGCCCGCAGCATCATTGCCGGGCTGCGCGCAGGGTTACCGCCAAAACCCGGCGCGCTGGCGTGGTTTGCGGCAGGTCTTGCCTCGGGCGAAGTGTCGGATGCCCAAGCAGGGGCCTTTGCCATGGCGATTTGCATGCAGGGTTTGGGGCAGGCGGGGCAGGTGGACTTGACGCGCGCGATGCAGGCCAGTGGCGAACAGATGGAATGGGATTTGCCCGGCCCGGTGTTGGACAAACACTCAACCGGCGGGGTTGGTGATTGTGTGTCGTTGCTGCTCGCCCCGGCCTTGGCGGCGTGCGGGGCTTACGTTCCGATGATTTCGGGCCGGGGGCTGGGGCATACGGGCGGCACGCTGGATAAGCTCGAGTCTATTCCCGGCCTGCGCACGTCTTTGAGCACTGATCAGTTGCGCGATCAACTTGGCCGGACGCGTTGCGCCATTATTGCGGCTTCTCCACAGATCGCGCCTGCCGATCGACGGCTTTATGCGATCCGTGATGTGACGGCGACGGTGGATAGTATTGATTTGATCACGGCCTCGATCCTGTCGAAAAAGCTGGCGGCGGGGTTGGAGGGGTTGGTGCTGGATGTCAAAGTTGGGTCTGGCGCGTTTATGAAGACCGAAGCCGAGGCGCGGGCATTGGCGCAGGCGCTGGTGTCCACGGCCCAAGGGGCGGGGTGTATGACGACCGCGCTGATCACCGATATGTCGCAACCGCTCGCCGATGCCGCCGGAAATGCGCTGGAAGTAATTGCGGTTATGGAAACCCTGACTGGCACGGCCGTGAATGCTGCATTGTGGGATTTGACGATTGCGCTGGGTGGTGAGGCACTGGCGCTCGGCGGATTGGCCGCCGATGCCGAAGACGGGGCCGCGCGGATTGAACACGCACTGAAAAGCGGTGTTGCGGTGGAATTTTTTGGCAAGATGATTGCCGCACAAGGCGGGCCTGCCGATTTTGTGGATCGTTGGCCAGACAGATTGCCCGCGGCATCGGTGGTGATGGATTTTGTCAGCCCTTTGGATGGGTTTGTGGGGGCGATTGATACCGAAAGTCTGGGGAATATCGTGGTGCAATTGGGCGGCGGACGGTTGCGCGAAGGGGACCGGATCAACCCTTCGGTGGGGTTGTCGGACCTTGCCGGGATTGGATTGGCGGTAGAGCCGGGCCAACCGCTTGCGCGGGTTCATGCCGCAACAAAAGATCAAGGCGAGGCGGCATTGAAACGGCTGGCTGCGGCTTATACGATTGTGGAGCAGGCTCCCAATGTGCCGCCCTTGATCATTGGAAAAATTACATGACAGATGCCCGCGCCTTTTTGATTGTGATGGATTCGGTGGGCTGTGGCGGTGCGCCGGATGCGGATGATTTTGGCGACGCGGGGGCCAATACATTGGGCCATATCGCGGCTGAATGTGCGGTGGGGCGGGCCGATGTCGGGCGCGCGGGCCCGCTGCATATGCCCGTTTTGTCGGGCTTGGGTTTGACAGCGGCGATGGACCTGTCGGTACCGGGGGCGGCATCTGCGTTGGCCCCAGCCATCCCAAAGGGCCGCTGGGGCGCCGCGACTGAGGTGTCGCGCGGCAAGGATACACCATCGGGCCACTGGGAGTTGGCAGGGGTGCCGGTGCCGTGGGATTGGACCTATTTCCCGGACACAATCCCCGCCTTTGATGCCGATTTGGTGGCTGAGGTGTGCCGCCTTGCGGGTACCGAGGGTATTTTGGGCAATTGCCATGCGTCGGGCGTGCCGATTATCAACGCGCATTGCGAGGAGCATCTGCGTACGGGCTGGCCGATTTGTTATACCTCGGCTGATAGCGTGTTCCAGATTGCCGCGCATGAAGAGGCGTTTGGGCTTGATCGCTTGCTTAAACTTTGCGCCGATCTTGCGCCTTACTTGCATGCCCGCCGCGTGGGACGGGTGATTGCACGGCCCTTTACCGGCAGTTGCGGGAATTTCAAACGCACGCCAAACCGGCGCGACTACGCGATGGACCCACCCAGCCCAACCTTGCTGAACTGGGTGCAAGATGCGGGGCGGGCGACCCATGCAGTTGGCAAAATCGGCGATATATTTTCGCAAAGCGGCGTGGGGGTGTTGCACAAAGGCAAATCCGATGCGGACCTTTTCGAACAGCTTTTGACGTTACAAACTACCGCCGAGGCCGGGTCACTGACCTTTGCGAACTTTGTGGAATTTGACAGCCTTTATGGCCACCCGCGCGATGTGGCGGGATATGCCCGCGCGCTGGAATGGTTTGATGCGCGGGTGGGGGTTTTTCTGGCCGCGATGCGCCCCGGGGATTTGGCGATTTTTACTGCCGACCATGGCAATGACCCCACATGGCACGGCACGGAACACACGCGCGAACGGGTGCCGGTGCTGTGCGCGGGCGCGGGCGCGGGCACCATTGGGATTTGTGCTTTTACCGATGTAGCGGCATCGGTGGCTGTGCATTTGGGCGTCGCAAACCAAGGGCCGGGAACCAGTTTTCTATGACCTATCTTTCGCACAGCAACCGCGCCAAGATCGAGCTGCATCTGCATCTGGAGGGTGCCGCCCCGCCTGCGTTTATTCGCGGGCTGGCCAAAGAAAAGCATTTGGATATCTCTGGAATTTTTGATGCCGAAGGCAATTATAAATACACCGATTTTTGGGATTTTCTGCGGGTGTATGAGGCGGCCACCGCAGCCTTGAAAACCCCCCAAGATTATCACCGCCTGACCCTTGCCGTTCTGGAAGAAAGCGCCAAGTCAGGTGTCGTCTATACCGAGGCCTTTATCAGCCCTGATTTTTGCGGCGGGCGTGAGGTGGGGGCGTGGCGCGAGTATCTGCATGCGATCCGTGAGGCGGCGGAGATTGCCGAGAAAACCATGGGCATTACTCTGCGCGGCATTGTCACTCCCATTCGCCATTTTGGTCCGGCCAAGGCCCGCGAAACCGCGCTATGTGCGGCGGAAACGGCAGGGGATTGGATCGTGGGGCTTGGCATTGGCGGCGATGAAAAATCAGGGCATCTGGCCGATTTCAGATGGTCGTTTGATTGCGCGCGCGAGGCAGGGTTGCGCCTGACTGCCCATGCAGGCGAATGGGGTGGGCCAGACAGCGTGCGGTCGGCGATTGCGGATTTGGATGTGGAACGCATTGGCCACGGGGTGCGTGCGATAGAGGATTTGGCGCTGGTCGATGAGATTGCAGAAAAAGGCGTGGTGCTAGAGGTGTGCCCCGGTTCCAACGTGGCGCTCGGCCTTTATCCCAGCATCCGCCAGCATCCGATTGCCGAGCTTCATAAGCGCGGCGTCAAGGTGACTGTGTCTACCGATGACCCGCCGTTTTTCTACACCAACATGCAAAAGGAATATCAGGATTTGTATGACGCCTTTGATTGGGATGATGCGTTTTTTGACCAAATGGCGCGCGATACGCTTGACGCGGCCTTTTGTGATGCCGATACCAAGATCAGACTGAAGAAAACTCTGGAGCAAGCCAATGCGTGACCATCTGACCATCGTGTCCCACCCGTTGGTGCAACATAAACTGTCCTTGATGCGGGATAAAACCGCCTCGACAGCCAGCTTTCGTCGCTTGTTGCGCGAGATTAGCCTGTTGCTGGCCTATGAAATTACGCGCGATCTAGACATGACCACGATGCGGATTGAAACACCATTGCAGCCGATGGATGCGCCGGTGCTGGAAGGCAAGAAACTGGCGCTGATTTCGATCTTGCGGGCGGGTAACGGGTTGCTGGACGGAATTTTGGAATTGATCCCTGCGGCGCGGGTCGGGTTTATTGGGTTGTACCGTGACCCTGAAACGCTGAAACCGGTGCAATATTATTGCAAAGTGCCCGATGCGCTGGAAGACCGGACGACGATTGTTGTGGACCCAATGCTGGCTACTGGCAATTCATCGGTGGCCGCGATCGACCTTTTGAAAGCGCAAGGCGCGAAAAATATTCGGTTTTTGTGCTTGCTTGCCGCCCCCGAAGGTGTGGCTCGGATGAAGGAAGCCCACCCTGATGTACCCATCGTAACCGCTGCCCTTGATAGCCATTTGAACGACCATGGGTATATCGTGCCGGGACTAGGTGATGCGGGTGATCGGATGTTTGGTACAAAATAA
>Ga0213868_10003734_pt1 | contig 14116 bp, 22 predicted proteins | sample PICome_9_FD_160087 | JGI IMG/M metagenome (GOLD analysis project Ga0213868, IMG submission 160087) | Coastal seawater microbial communities near Pivers Island, North Carolina, United States - PICO127 | ecosystem: Environmental > Aquatic > Marine > Coastal | place: USA: North Carolina...
AACATGCTCAGTTTCTCTGAACTGAAGGATTTGGTGAGATTTGATGCCTGTGACGAGGCTGTGAGTAAAACAGACACCTAATGTTTCTTCAATGCTGAGAAATAAGAATGGGCCTATTGGTTAAGGGGAATTGGTCGTTGGAGTAGTGCTGGCTTTTGGAGCTGGCTTTTTGTTGTTGTGAGATCCTGTGACCAAGATCACGGGTCGAGATGATCTAGCTCGTGACTGCAGCTATGGATCGGTGGGATGTTGTGTGCATCGGAGAGGTATCACCCTCTTCGCCTCATTCAACCAATTCAAATCAATGAATAACGCTGAACTCAGCCTCGATCAGCTGCAAATAATGGTGACGTGGACCCCGGAGATCGATCCAGGGTGAATGAGAGTCCCTATCCGGCCAGACTGGGCCGGGGACTTCACCATGAAACGCACCAGGCACACGGCGGAGCAGATCATCCGCAAGCTGAAAACTGCCGAGCAGCTGATCGCCCAGGGCAAGACCGTCGCCGACGTCTGCCGAGTGATCGAGGTGACGCAGCCGACGTATCACCGTTGGCGGCAGCAATACGGCGGGATGCAAGCCGAGGAGGCCAAGCGGCTGACTCAGCTGGAGAAGGAGAACGCCCGGCTCAAGAAGCTTTTGGCAGAAGCCGAGTTGGAGAAGGCGATGCTCAAAGACCTTGCCGAGGGAAACTTCTGAGCCCGGAACGCAGGCGCAGGGCCGTCACGGTCCTGCAGGAGCGTTACCGGGCATCTGAGCGGTTGGTCTGCCGTGTGGTGGGTCAACATCGCAGCACCCAGCGCCATCCGGCCAAGGTCGTCTCGATCGAGGAGGTAAAGCTGCGTCATCGTCTCCGCGAGATTGCAGCTGAGCACATTCGCTGGGGTCGGCGGATGGCCTACCGCCTCCTCAGGCGAGAGGGCTGGAGCGTGAACCACAAGCGGGTGCAACGGCTCTGGCGGGAGGAGGGTCTGCAGCGGCCCATCTCCAGGAAGCGCAAGCGGGCCAGGCCAGCCGACGGCTCAGTGCGACGTCACCGGGCTGAGCATCCGCACCAGGTGTGGGCCATGGATTTCCAGTTCGATGCCACGGCCGACGGCCGCAGACTCAAATTTCTGAACGTGATTGATGAGCACAGCCGTCTCTGCCTGGCCATCCGAGTCGGCAGGCGCTGCAAGGCCAAGGACGTAGTGGCCGTGCTGGAAGAGCTGATCAGCGTCTATCCGGCGCCGACGTTCATCCGGTCTGACAATGGGCCGGAATTCATCGCTCAGGCTCTACGGGACTGGTGCGAGGCCAGCGACACCACCAGCACCGCCTACATCGAGCCGGGATCCCCATGGGAGAACGGCTTTGCAGAATCGTTCAACGGACGATTCAGGGATGAATTCCTCAACACCGAGCTGTTCACCACTGCTCCCGAGGCACAACTGCTCGCAGATCGCTGGCGCTGGGAGTACAACACATTTAGGCCGCACTCGGCCCTCCAGGGGCGTACGCCCCTGGAGGTAGCTCAACAAGGAGCTGCAGCATGACCACGACCACCCACTCTCATAAGCACTGGACCGATAAAGGGGGTCACGTCAATGGCACCCGCTGCTGTAGGTATTAATGCAGGACTGGGACTGTTATCAAGACCCGAGGGTTATGCAGCAGTGCTGCCTGATGAAGATGACGCACGGAAGAACAGCAACCTCATGGACTGGGCAGTCGAACAAGTTGGTGCGAAGTATTTCCTAGGTAGAACTGGACGGTTAATGGATGAGGAAGATTTCCTTTTAGAACGTCCTGACGTGAGTAGTCAGGAATACAATCAATACTCACGCTACTTACGTGACCGAGCTATTGACTTGAATCCATTTGATGACGGCAAGGTTAACCTTGGCGGTGTCATTAAGAACAACCCTGATGGTATCCATGGTGCAGAGATCTCATTCCTAGGCAAGAGCATCCCTGTCAACGAAGCAGTAATACCAACTGCTGCAGCTATGGGCGGCACAGTATTAGGAGCACTGCTTCCAAACATCAGACGTGTTCGTATGAAGAGGCAGAACACAAAGCTTCCAACGATTCAAAAGAATGGCAAGCACTACAACAGATACACTGACCCTGATGGTGACGGTTTCAATAAGGTCTTAGGTTATATGCCTGAGATTATGGAACGTGAAGGCACTACAGGTGAGCGAATCAATAACCCAATATGGAAGAGCAACAATCCAGCTATTAAAGTTGCCAACCCTATTGCTGAAAAGATTGAGAACTTCTTTGAAGATCCTAGTAAGCGTGGGCCAGAAGCAGTTAACAAAGCACGAGTTGCTGCATCACCATTACTGTTAGGAGCTGCTGGTTTAACTGGTGGTCTTATTGGTGGTGGCGCCATTGAAGACGAGCGTCGTAAGCGGAAGTTTGAAGAGCGTTACCCAGGCGTGGACTTCGATCTCTACAAAGAGAAATCAACTGATCTCTTTGACGAGAAGGTGAGGTTGGCTAAGGAGAATCCAAACCGTGTTGCTGAAAAGGAAAAGTCAAACGTTGGATTCAACAAGCGCACACAACAAGCAGGTCTACAGAACTATGCACTGACCCAAGGTGTTCTGATCGATCAGTTGATCAATGAAGAACGTAAGGAACGTGCTCGTGAACTACAGAACAAACAACAGTGGGCGTTCAATAAGTTCAACGAGATTGAAGACACTTATAAGGACAAGGAGAATCGCTTATGAACACAACGTAAGTCATCAAGCAATAGCATTACAAAACCCATCAGTATTAAATAACTAAATCAAAAGGAGACAACACCATGGCACGTAAGTATCGCAACCCAGGTCCAGCACCTATTCCACCTGAGAACAGAGGATGGTTCCGAGGACCTAACCCAGACGAGCTAGCTGCATATGAAAAGCTCAAGCGTGAGCAGCAAGTAATCAAAGGAAATAACAGGCGAGCAGCAGAGGCCAGGCAGATGATGCAAGGTCTGCCTGAAGGAATGAAGAACGACACGGTTCGTGGAGTAGCTGACCGCGCTGTTGACGCACGGGCATATCTCTCAAGCCCAGGCTTTCGTCAGGCTGCTGCACTCACAGCACTAGGTGCAGGTGTTGGTGTCGTCGGTATCGAAGGACTGAAGGCATACTCCAATCAGGCCAATGATTATCTGCCCACTGATCCCTGGGCAATCGCCGGACGGATGGCCAACAACATTGGTGGATACAACAGTGTCGGCGTCGATCCTCTTGCAGAAGCAAGGAACAACGTGGCAGCTGCAAGGCAGATCGTCGGCTCCGAAAACATGCTGGCAGCACTAGCTGAAGACGAGATTCAACAGCTCAGGGGTGAGCAAGAGATGGCACTACAGCCAACGGAGTATTCCACCTTTGGCGTGCAGAGCATGATCGATCAACGAGTGGGCGAGCTAATGCAGCAGCCCATCCAACGCAGTGATGGTTCCGTGGCACCGATGCCATTCGACCAGGCTCAGAGGATTGCAACCGAGCAGGTCAACATGGAACTGCGTGCAGGTTCAGCCTACTAACAAACAGATATCAATTACTAACAGGAGAAATCAAATGGCTAACAACATTACAGAAGCTGAGTTGAACCAAGCAATCGCAGCACTTCAAGACAAAGGTATACCTGACGATCAAATTGCATCAGTGCTCCAAGCCATGAGCTTCGGTGAACCACCAAGGCAAAAGGCAGGTAACAAAGAACAAGGATCAAACCTAGGTCGTGACGCTTTTGCAATAGGCATGATGGCATCAGGCAATCCACTGGTCGCCGCACTAACAGCAGCATCACGTCAGCCAGCAATGAGTAACAGTGATTCGGTTGTGATTACACAGAATCAACCTGATGTAAGTGGAGCATATGTGGATGCAAGCCAGAAGCTGCAAGATGCATACTCACAATCACCAATGGCTCAACGCCAGTCAGCTAGTGGGATGCAACAGGAACCTGCTTATTTCAACCAGATTGGTGACATGAACTTGCGTCCAGTTCCCCTGTCTAATCCGAATGCAAGGTATGAAGAGCCAAGGACAACAACAGTAGATGCACGCGGCAATATAGTTATCTATTGAACACAAGCAGAGGAGAGTAACATCTCCTCATCGATAGATCACTTTAATAAATGAAATCATTTAGTGTAGTGCTATGGATATTAATGATGCGACAGAAGAGCTTCAGGCAATAGCTGATCGATGCGAGACAGAAGAAGATGTGCGTAGAGAAGTCGCACGTCTATCACCTGAGGAGAAGATGAAGATTGTCTACTCAACTGCAAGCACTGAACTATTTGAATCAATTAAATACTGGAGTGTTTGGACAATCGATTTCCTTGAAGCCAATGGCCTCGGCAATAACTATGAAGCAGGAGTATTCCAACGTGAGATAACAGTTGGCATGCTGCTAGCACTCGCACGTATCTATGAGCAAAGCACTGAGAGCATGAGTCGTGCTGAGCTTCAGATCATGAGCCGGGAAACAGAGTATGCATCAAGACTTGCTACTGATGCCAATGACCTGGGTCGATTGCTATCTCAAGTTGTCGATCAGATCATTACCAATGATATGAACTATGAGGCTGTGCTTAAGGGTAGACAGATGGACGTGCATTTCACAGACGAACAAGGCAACCACACACCATTCACAAAGCAAGAGCTAGCGAAAGTAAAAGCACAAAGAGTTGATGCAAACAAAGGTAAGCGTGAGGAACGCATGCATCTACGTGCATATCACGAGATGATCTTTGACGGCACGCTTGAGCCTTATGAACTGACTGACGACATGAGTGATAGGCAGCTGGTGATACCTGTCTGGAAGTAGCAGCAGACATTAAAAAACTCCCGCTGTTAAGCGAGAGCTGAATGATGTGAACTCTTTAGATCACTTGGCGTATGAAACGCCGCGATATGTCAATGGTGCTTTATTAGATGCATCATTACCAGCATCTTTGTGCTGGACATACTGCTTGCCACGATAGGTAAGAGTCATTTGAGGTTCCTCAGAAATCCAGGTCCCCGTTCCGTGGCCTGGTGTGACTGCGCCTCACGAAAGTGAGGTGAACGTTGTATGTAGTGGTGACTACACAACTTTTATAGCGACAACGTCAACACCTCTGTTGTTCATGGTGTTACACAAGTGAAACCAATCTTGCTATTGGTAGCGAGGCTATACAGAAAAGCAGAAAAACCCCCGCCATTAGGCAGGGGCATAGGGTTTAAACGTTGGTCGCAAGTGCTTCATCAACTGAAGAGCGCTTGCGTCTGGTCGGTAGCTTCTCAGCTTTGATCTCGTCGATCAGCTCATCAAGATCCTCAGGCTGGACCTCGAAGGGAACGCTCTCTTCATCCACCTGCTGAGCAACAGTCTCAGACTCAGGGTTTTCCTGTGCCTGCCTGTTGACGTAGGTGATTACGTCCAAGCTCTCGTCATATCCAAGCTTGCGACCGAGGTCTTCCTTAGGTATTGCGATGCGCTCAAACGTAGACAGGTCCTTACCTACGCAGCTGATAGCCACGAAAGTTGCACGACCTTTAGGTGTCAGTGTGATCTGCACCTGTTCTGCGTGCTGCTCTCTCGTCATTGCCTTGAGGCAAGTAAGGAAGCTGCTTGCTGTCCAACTGTTGAGACCACAGCGATAAACGTAGTTACAGCCATCGCTTGCAGTCACAGACACGAGCAACTTATCGACTGGGTCGTAGGACTCATACGTCTGTGTGACCACAGCCAGGTCTGTGATCCAGCAACGTAAAGAAGACGGCAACCAGATACGGCTTCCATCTTCACCAAGCATGTAGGAGCAACGCCCTTGGCTGGTGGCTGATGTCCCACTGATAAAGATCGTGGTCAGCATCTGCTTACGCAGCAAGTCTTCTGCCTGATCGCTAAAGCCAGTAAGACCTTGAGCGAGTTGGTCGAAGCCTTTCTCATCCACGTTGACAGTGGAGAATTGAGTGTCGGTCATTGGAAGTTCCAAGACAAAGGACACATACGAAAAGAGCCCCAGATATGGGGCAGGTGTTCAGTTGTTATCTAGTTGCTGTCAACAGCATGCCAATACCACGCTTCCAAGTAATCATGGATAGCCTGACAATGAGACAGCATTTGATCACGCTCTTGTTTGGCTATTGAGTAAGCAGCAGTTGATTGCATTTGGAAGTCACGTCCATGACACGTGCAATTCATAAGCATCTGCTCAGCAATACGAAATGCTTGAAGAGCTTGGTAATACTCATGCTCAATAGAACGAGAGCTAGTTCCATTGATGTTGAACACAGGTAGGGAGAACTGTGTCTGGAAAGGAGCGGTGCTTGTCATTAGATGTTTATGACGAAAGAGCACACAAAAAAAGAGCCCCTGTTAGGGGGCAGTGATTCGGTTGCTAATACTCCGAGGCAAATAGAACTGTTGTGCAAGCAGTGTCACCACCGAAGTCATCTGTGATGCAGAAGATCTTGGAGCAATGATTGCGATGCCATACCGTGAGCAGGCGAGCACCACAGCCAGGGTTGCTGAAGATCTGGTCGTTAAGTAACTGATCTTCTTTGCACGTGTCACCCTGATCACCTGATAGATGACTGGTAACAATCACCGAGATGTAGTGCTGTCTCCACTGAATGCCAAGGCAATAAGGATTAGGTTCTGATGCCCATGGTTCAAGACCAGTTGATATCCAGTCGTTGATGCCTTGTGTCAACAGAAGTTGTCCACCGTGAAGGATACGTTGGGAAACTGTTAGTGCTGTCATTGAGGATCACTCAATAAAGAACACTATGAATAAAAGCCACCGATAGGTGGCAAGGGATTCAGCAGTAGTTGATTGGTGTAGCACTGATTGTTTCTATAGGCGCTTCTAAGCAATCCAAATAATATGCAACCCAACCATAGCTATGTTTATATTCACCACGTGCAGCTCTATGAAGTTGCTCTGATGCCTTAATGGTTGGATCGTATTGTGATAATTGTGTCGCTGTTCCGCAAAATGTATCAGAAGCATCCAGCTTATGAGCAACCATCAGACGCTCTGCCTGCCGCTGCTTTGTAGTCATAGGCTGAACTACGTAGTCCTCATACTGGTCGTGATAACAGAAATAAAGAGGTCTTTGTGTAGGAGAATGCCAAATGCCTCGCGCTTTCTTCTGTAAACATTTACTCATATTTTGAAATGGAATACCAAGCTGCCGCCCAAGCCCATGGAAAGTGCCTCTGGCAACCAGTGTTTTGTCCTCTGTAAAACAAATAACATCTGCGCCTCTAGCTGCCGAAGCAAGTGCCGAGCTTTTCCGATGCTTATAAGCGCTAGCTTCTAATACATCACAGCACATAGGGCCACTCTGGTAATACCTAAGGTTGACAAGACATCCATCAGAACGAGTGTGATCACAAATACATCCCAATTCACTAATGAGATTGCGCTCTAAATCTATACTATCTTCATAAGACAAACCTTCTATAAGCTTTACTCTGAGTTGGCGTGGCGGGAGAACAGGATGAGTTCTTACGAAATCAATCCTCCTCTTGTCACCACGACCGACATATGAGACACAATCAATACGTGATTCATCAACGAGCCATACACGTTTTGACATCAGAACTTGACCATCTAAGACCTCATAGGCAGAAGCATCGTATGTTGCCTTACCTAAGTAGATATAGACATAGCAATGACCTGGTGGATACTTCTGTTCAAAGCTTGCGGCGACGAGCTGTGCTCGCTCAAGTTGCGTGAGTTCAGACATCAGTGCAGCTCCTGATGGCCCTCTCGTTCACCGTGCGATAGAGCCATAGAGGTCAAGACAAGGGAACGATCAGGAATAAAACGCATGCCAGGTGTCACAAGCGAGTAACGAAGGTGAGCATCAGCAACATTGGAATGAATGTCATCAAGCACATGATCAGCAATCAGAGTGCATAAGAAACCAAGAAGCTTCTGGTAGTGACCAAGCTGCACTAACTCAGACACCTGCTCGTGGATGACCCTGATACGGTGCATCACAGACATATCAGGATGAATAGAGTATGGATCGTAGACTCTTGTAATCAACCTGCCATGAGGTGAATAGCAGTGATAGTGTCGTGCTCGTATGATCTTGACAACATCAAGGAAGCAATCAAGATACAGTTGAGTATTATCTGAGAAGTCACCATCATTAAGAAGATTGGCATACAAAGAAGATGCTACGTCATATACAAGAAAGTTTGAATGACCACATCGTTTCTTGTGACTAAGATCAACCCTCATTATCGCTGTATTTCTAGAGCAATGAAGGTTGACATAAGCTGCAACCTGAACACGAGAACCGTGGGGAGGGACTGGAGTCGGACCATTACGAATGGAAACATGCTCAAGATGGATAGGCTTATTACGTTTATGAGCTTTGCTTGGTGAGTAGTATCGAGTGATCGTGGCATCACGAAGCTCGATGGATGAACGTTCATTAGTTCTTACAACTTCACCCTCGACAATGGCTAAGCATCCATGTAATGTGATTAGCTTTTGAGTGATATCAGAAGGTGATACAACTGAGCCATCAATAAGGAAGCGAGTGGATTGTGAAGATGGATATGACTGAAGCTCGGGGATAACTGAAGCAGAAACTAGAGTAGGCATTAGGAAGTATGGATAAACAACAAGTAAGCAAAAGCCAGCCCGATGAAGAGCTGACTAAGTAAGCGAGTGACAAGTTAGTCAACGCGGCGAATTGATTCCCAGTCCCAGCATGCTGACTCAAGAGAGACACCTTCAGGCATAGGAATACATTCGACTGCATTCATGAAGTCTTGGTAGTAGACAGCCTGAACAGGACCATCAGTGCATGAGCTGTCTTGGAAACTACTGGTAGGGACAATGACGTCATGCTTACGAAGCAAGCTTTCAGCAATAGACTCAAGCTCAGACTGATCGTGCTTAGATTCTTTAGCTTGAACAGTCACACCCTCAAGAGTGACCTTGTAAGTAATAGATCCACGGTCACCGAAGTAACCGTCATCGTTCTCGATAACTTCAGAGCAGCCAGGTTGAAGCTCTTCAAGCGTTCGCCTTCCGGTATGACCAAGCTCTGATGATTCTTCTGCAAATTCCGTATAGGCATCAGCAGTAAGCATTCTTGAATATGACATTTGATTTATCTCGTAAGTTGAATGGATAGCGACTAGCAAATAAGCAAGTCTTAGACAAAAGAGGGAGCTACTAACTCCCATATATAAACATAGGAACTATTGTTCGTTTCTCCAAATTTTTAGAGCAAGTGCTTGGCTGAAACCCTAGTATTTACGTAAGGAGAATTGAGCCAGCAATACTTAGTAGTAATTGGAAAGCCTTAGTAGTAGTTAGAAGTAATCAGTCAAGCTCGACATGAGCCTTGCTTTGGCCAAGCGTGTATTGAACTAGACCGTGACGATAAAAGAGATCACGGCGATGAAGACCGAGATGGAAGCCGCTTTCTTCCAATGGACCAAGTTGTTGGACAATATTAATTGGCAGTTGATCGACAACAGCATCATCATTGAGTGATGCAACTGGTTTGATTGGATAGGAGATCTTTGTAGTGTTAAACATAATGATTAAACAATAAATGGATAAGATATGAGCATAGGTGCGTCACCCTGCTTGTTGACACAAGTTAGAGACACGATTGACAAACAGATCATCATCAGACTGGATGCAGTGCTGATAGATCTTCAATAGGTATTCAAGAGCACTCTGCTTATCACCATGCTTTGCACGATTGATAAGCTTACGCTCGTGCTTCTTAAGAGCACTAATGAATTGCTTGTATCCCAAATTGGCAAAAGTAATAGGAGTATCACCCGGTCGCTGACGACGTGGGTCAAGCTTTAGATACAGATTCGAGAAAGCCTTTGTGATCATGGAAGTAACACTCTTGTTATAGCCTGAGTTCTTGATTGAAAGCATCAACTCACGGGCAGTCTTAGCAATGACATCGGTAGCACCTTTGGTAGTGACAGGAGCAAAGCCATAGGAGATAGACCCATCCTGCCGCTGGTATTGAATGACCTTTGACATGATGTGAACTTTATGAAAACACTTAGGTAGCTTGGGGAAATCTGTTGTATCCATCCATGCATGTGACAGATTCATATAGCAGCGATCAGCCTCTGACTTAAACGAATCAGACGGTGTTGTGTATTGAACTCTCGTGAGACAGGTGAGTGATCGGTCATCAGAGAATCTGAAACCATCAATGAACCCTGTGACAAACATGATCTGACCCTCAAGCGATGCAAGAGCTGATCGATTTGAATCGACAGCAACGGTATCTGAAATTAGTGTTGTAGCTATTGATGGTGCACTAGCCTGATGCTTCCGTAGTGGCTTTGGTAGTAATGAATGTTTCATTTCTATTCTTCTCGAAAGGTATAACTTTTTAAATGCAGAGCGTATGCTCATTAGTAATCTAACATGCAATGTGTAGTAGCGTGGGCATTAATGCAGACAAGTCGTGTGATACAACTAAGCCTTGAATTACTGCAGCACAAAAAAAAAGGAGAAGCCGAAGCCTCTCCTATGATTCTTAAATGAGAAGGAACTATGCTGTGACAGCAACCTTCTTTTGTCTAGTAGCACGCTTAGGCTTTGTTTCTACAGCTGTAGGTTGAGCTGTATCGAGCAGAGCAGGCACTGCTTGTAAGACAGGTGGTGATACAAAGGTTTTAACCTCTGACAAGTCATGCGTCAGGAGGAACAGAAGATACTGAAAGCTCAGTTCGACTGCAGGAAGTAGCCTTTGAAGCAAAGCAACTGGCACAGCGATTGCATATGCCAAGATAGTCATTAGTTGTGGAGTCATGGTAGGTCAAGAATAAAGGTCAGTAGTCAGACCATCTACATCTAGTGAATCAGGGAATAAATATCCTTCGTCATCACGAGAGAGAATGAGCTGTTGTTGATATTCGTAATCGTTAGTATCAACGTCATCGATATACATGCATTTAATTGCATCTCCTTTATGTCTAACTAAAGAAGAGCAATGATGTGAGGTAATAAAAAATTAAGTGGGGGCATTAGAAACCCCCATCAGATAGTCAGCTCAAGCTGGGCAGAGGCTCGTCATCAGACAAGCCAGGAACAGAGACGCCAACATCAGCAGCCTTCTGCTTGATCGTGGTGACTTGCTCATCACTCATCGCTTCAATAGCAGCGCGGACAAGCTTGGTTGCCATGAAGGCCGAGCCAACAAACGCACAAACAGTTGCAGCCCCAAGTAACCACGGGCAAATTGTCAGCACTGCAGCGAGGATCAGCACCTGAGGGACAGCGCCCTTCGTTGCCTCCCACGTTTTACTGAGGATGTATTGACGCTGCTCTTGGGCAGTGATCAATCCTTTGCGACGTGCTTCCACTGTGTCCAGGGCCGCAAGCGTCGCGGTATAGATGCTGTATGTCAGAAAACCACCAGTCGCCAGCTCAGAAGCGCCTTCGATTCCAGTGAATGCCATGTCGCCATTGATATCTGGTGCAGCTAGTGGAGTCACAGCTAATGCTTCAAACGCTTGACTGCGCTTCTTGATTACGTAATCACCTTGTTCATTTTTAATAAGCATAATAAGTCCATCAATTAATAAGAAAGGTTAGGCCTAATGGTTGTCGTCCTGATACACGAGAATAGTGATACTCCAACTTTTATCCATCAAGCCCACGCGGAATAATGGCCAGCGTTAGCTGGCGATACAGTTAGAACTTCTCGTAGATCGTTCGTTCCTCGTGCTCAAAGCAGTAAGGAGATTCGGGCATCTCTTCTTTCATGTATAGGTGTGCAGCATCTTCTGAAGTGAAACTGAGCTGACCTATGTAGTCTGAACGATCATTGTTAGATACAAGCAAAACAGTTGTCATATTATAAAGTGCAATTGAATGATTAGGCGTGTAGTTTGAACACCCCCCTTCTTATAAAGCCCCTGATAAGGGGCAAGGGTTAGGCCACGGGCAGGCTCAGATAACTTCCAGGCAATGCAGCGCGTCAACGAAGTAGGCAATGGCAGCCGACACACGACACTCGATCAAACAATTGAAGAGCATGTGTGGTGTCGGCGGATCAATATCACCACCACTCAAACGAAGCTGGCAGCTTTAGCAACCGATATCGACGAGCAGAAGAACATCTATTGCAAGTTCCAAGCAGTGCTTCTAAACCAATAAAAAACTCCGCAAAGCAATGCCTGTCGGAGTGGGTGATGGGGAATGCGTATCGTATGCGACATTTCTGTTGACTGCGTCTATTGTTACAACCTCAGTTCAGTAGTCATCGAAGTCGGGCACATAGCTAACGGGCACTCGTAATTGCTTCACCGTCTGATTGAACTCAAGTGTCTTTGCATGAGCGGCATCAGCAGCAGCACGGAAGCCAAGGTCAGTGACGTAGCGATCCGAATGACGTGCGCCTGGATCAGGAGCTTGAATCATTTGCCTACACCTACAGCCTTCTGTTTCAGCTTGCGCTCGTAAGAGCTGATGGCATAAACCACTAGGTCACGCGGCAAGTGATACTCGTGCCGTTCTGTATGTAGAGCAACACCGGTAACAACAGACGTATAGATGTTGGGTATGCAAGCAAACATAGGTGACAGCATAGGAAGCAGCTCCATTTGCTCAACATCATCTACCTCAGCAGAGAACAAAGCTTTCTCCTGAGGATCTGCATCATCAGTATCGTATCCAATCACACTACATATCATCATGTGTATCAACCATCAATAGTTCCTTTACTCACTGTAGTTGCTTGAACTCTAAACGTGGGCTTGTAACTAGAACGTTTACGAACTATTGCATGAACAAGTGTTGGCAAGACAGATGAGTTTCTTAGGCAGCCAAACGATTGCAGGCGATTGACGCCAGAAGCAAAGCTATAGACAGACACAGTTAGTAGGTCGAAGGTATTGCCGTTCACCACTGGAGTTTCACCCTCATAGGCAATGAGGACCAGTGCAGGTAATCTGTTGCAAGCGGACGTGACACCATTGCTTGCTTCTTCAGAACCTAGGCAGTAGCTCCCCAGCTAATGCCATACTCGATTCATCTCAATGCAGCATAAGCTCAGTAATCCATACAAGTCAACAGAAGCAGCAGCCTCTAATCATTACTAGATGCAACTGGGATTAATACATCAACAACAACAACAGATTTCTTCTGACGATCCTTCTGTTTAAAGCTGGGCATTGAATATTCAACACCATCAACAGTGATACAGCCCTTATTGATCAGAGTAATGCGTAGACGCTGATAGCTCTTGAGATGACCAATCTCCCTAGCCCAAGCCATGATTGATCGATAGCTCTCACCAGTCACACTATTAACGACAACCTGCTTGCTGTTGTTGCCAGGTGAACACTTATGACATCTCGTGCTTTGCTGCATCTTGAGATTGATCATTGATACATGTGAGATCTCACTACATAGGGTGCACATCGAAGGGACGAGATAGTCACTCGGTGCACGCTTCTCCCATTCACCAGGCAAGGTCATCCAGTGACCGTGCTGCTGCCACGCGAATTGATAATGAGAGAAGTTAAATCCAATAGATCGAGCGAACTCACGGATAGGCTGTGGTTGCAACGTTATCCCTAGTGCTTGCAATGCATCTGGTAGATAGCCACCATTTGCTGCGATATAAGCAAGGACCCTGCGGTAGACACTCATCCGTTCCTCTGTCGTTGGTGAGGGTTGCCTAAGCCGCTTGGGGGAGACTCCTGCTTTCTTAAACGCAATGCCGATAGCAGAGGGGTAGGTGTCGAACTCCTTCGCCCACCACTTCTGCGGCTTATCACTCGCTCGTATCTCATCAGCCCGTGCCAGCACACGGTCAACCAATGTCATGCGTGTCAACTTGATCCCGTATCGCTGAGCTGCTGACTTAACTCCATTGAAACTAAAGCCTAAGCTTTTAGCCGCAGCTTTGATTGATAGACCTGTGCGTGTGAGCTCATCAACCCTATCGACTACTTCACGTGTAATAGACATACAATATCATTCATCATCTATTCATTGTATCTATCTTAATTGAATGATGTGATGTTACTGCACTGCTTGTCAACTTAAGTTGAATGCAATTAAAACAAAAGAGTTATCTGATTCACGTGTGCATTGTGTGCGCTGTG
>Ga0213868_10003737_pt1 | contig 14108 bp, 12 predicted proteins | sample PICome_9_FD_160087 | JGI IMG/M metagenome (GOLD analysis project Ga0213868, IMG submission 160087) | Coastal seawater microbial communities near Pivers Island, North Carolina, United States - PICO127 | ecosystem: Environmental > Aquatic > Marine > Coastal | place: USA: North Carolina...
AGTTTATAGATTTAGATAATGGTTTTGATTTTGTTGGTAAAGATGCATTAATTAGCATCCTAGATAAAGGCATTAAAAGAAAACAGGTTGGAATTATCATTGATGATGATCCAATGCCTGGCCCTAATACTAGATTTTGGAACATATATGTAAACGATAGTCTTGTTGGTAAAGTTACTTCAGCTGTTTATTCACCAAGGCTAGATAAAAATATAGCTCTTGGCATGGTACAAATAGATTATTCAAATATTGGTCAAGAATTAAGCATTGATAATGGCATAAAAAAATTACATGCAGTCATTACTGAAAAGCCATTTTATGACCCTAACAAGATCTTAACTAAGGCTTAAGAGCAGGTATAGAGGTATTTTCTATTGAAAAATTATACTAAAAAAAATATCAAAAAAGTTTGGTCTATAGGGGACTCAAAGAAAGATAGAAAGGGTAGGCTTATATATTTTAATGGCTATTCTAAGGACTCAGATGCTAAAGGTAATCCATTCGAACTATGGCAGCCAGAACCTATTTTAAATAAATAATAAGATACTTTATAAATAAAAAGGGAGCTATTACCCCCTTTTATAATAATCAAATCTGAGCTATTTATTTAACGATCTCATGGTGAGTTTTGCTAATTGTGACATATGGACTTCGTCTGGCCCATCTGCAATCCTGCAAAATCTACTTGTGGTAAAAAAATGTCCAAGAGGTGTGTCTTGGCTAACTCCCATTCCACCAAAGATTTGTATTGCTCTACTTGAGACGTCTTCACACATTTTTGGAGCAACAATTTTAAGCATAGATATATAGTCTCTCGCTGCATCTATTCCATGTTCATCCATTTTCTCAGCTGCAGCCATTACTAAAAGCCTGCATTGCTCTATGTCACAGCGACTTCTTGCTATTTCGTGTTGAACACTTGTTTTTTTACTTAACTCTTCTCCAAAAGCAACACGACTTTGCGCACGTTCACACATAAGCTCTAAGCTTCTTTGTGCCATTCCAACAAACATCATTGCATACTGAAAACGCCCTGGTCCTAGGCGACCTTGAGCAATCTCAAAGCCTCTTCCTTCACCAAGAATTAAATTAGTTGCAGGAACTCTTGCATTGGTAAAAACAACATCACCTTCACCGCCTGGAGAATGATATTCACCAAAAACTCTTAATGATCTAACAATTTCTACACCAGGCGTGTCAGTTGGTACTAATATTGTTGAATGCTGAGTGTGACGCGAGTTATTTGGATTTGATTTACCCATAACTAGCATTAATTTACATTTAGGCGTAATAACATTTGTCGTCCACCACTTTCTTCCATTTAAAACATACTCATCACCATCGCGAGTTATTTCTAACTCCATATTTGTAGCATCAGATGATGCAACATCTGGTTCTGTCATTGCGTATGCAGATCTTATTTCTCCTGCAAGAAGGGGGGTGAGCCATTTATCTTGTTGATCTGGAGTTCCATATTTTGCAAGCACTTCCATATTTCCTCTATCTGGAGCATTACAGTTAAATATTTGTTGGCTCCATGGAGCTCTCGACATAGTCTCAAATAATGTGGCTATTTCTATATTTGTTAAACCTGGGCTCCAAGGCTCATATTCTTTTGGTAGAAATAAATTCCATAGATCCTGTTTCTTTGCCTCTTGTTTTAGACCTTCATACCACTCTGGATATTCCCAAAGATTATCTTGATTGGTAGTAAACTCTTCGTAATCTTTTTCATGAGGGTATATATGTTGATCCATAAATACCTCAAGGCGTTCATTTAATTTTTTAGCGTTTTCACTTATTCGATAACTCATAATCTTTCCTTTTTATAATCTTATACGAATATTAATTTGAATGGTTATCGAATTAATACAAAATTAATAGGCATTTTTGATAAGCAATTTTAAAAATTACTAGAGATGTAAAATTATATTAACTATTGTTCTAGTTTTGATAAACATAACTCATACCCATCCACTCCTAAAGTTATTGAAGCAGTTTCAACCTCAATACATTGCATGTTGATGCTAGAATCTCTTCTTCCTTCATAATAACGCCAGCTTGAGTTTGAGAATTGTTGATAATCATTTTCATATAGCAAATAATGATTCTCCTCAAAACTACTAATTATCTTCTTAACTGAATCTAAATCAAAAAATATACTTTCAAGCTCTGCTGGATCTCTTGAAAGAAAAATCCTTTCAAGATCTTCATCAAAATAACCATTATTCTGATTACTTAAATCAATATTAAATACATCTCTTTGCGTCTCAGCAGTTTTTTCTAGAAAGACAATGATGCCTCTTGATGTAACATCTTCTTTGTACCTTGTTAGCTCGCTTAATTCTGTAAAAAGACCAAAATCAATATGTCTGTATGGGTTATCAGGGTCCGATTCACTATATTCAAGAGCAACTTTAGTATCTCCAAAAACAGGATCAACACTAAATAAAAATTCTCTTATAGTAAAATTTGAATTGGATTTAAGATTTTGAAGATTCAAATCAATTACATCTCCATTTGCATTTAACAACTGACCTGATTGGTTTGCTGTAATATCATAAAAAGAATAAAAATAACTTTTTCTATAACCGTCATCTAGAATTTCACCGTCAGTTTCTGAAATAACTGAAAATGTAGTTGAAGTAAAATCTTCTTGGGAAAGGATAATATCAATAAGCTCATTGTCTAACTGTGTACTCATTTGAATGCCGTATTCATTCTCAAGTATGTTTGTTGTCTTATAGATTAGTTGAAGAAAGTTAACTATTAACTGCCCATAATCTTGAAGCTCTTGATTATCTGACTCAATAAAATCACTATAAAAAAGCAACGGATCAATATCAAATCTATATTCTAAATTTTGTAAGACAGTAGCAACTCTATCAATTACTTTTAATCCAATATCATTTGATATTTGGTTACAACCATCAACATCCTCTATAACTTGATTGCCAATAGTATTTGTAACATAGGATAGAAATAGGGATGTAAGGGGAGTTACATTTGCACGATACTCATCTTGCTCTCCCGAATTTCCTTGATTGAAATATGGGAAATAGAACATTTCATATGCACTTTCAACGGCTCCTCTGTCGGCATCTATAGCTCCAACAGGTATTTCTGCTACCCTAGGCCTTGCTTGTGAGCATGCAATAGACCAGTCATTAATTGCAGAAAAATCATCTACCTCAAAATAATATTCTTGATTTGCAGTGTCTTCATAAGCAGAGGGCTCATTAGTATCTTGAACAAAATTCCAATTCATATCAATATAAATATTTGCTCCAGATATGTATCCATCGATGACTCTAGTTTTTAAGATTTTAGGATTTTGAGACTGAAGCTCTTCAAGGCTTAAGTTATCGCTTGAATTTCCTGAACATGAGATGAGAAATACGAAAATTACTAAATTCGTTATATGTTTGATCATTTAAATATAATGGCGCACGCAAAACTTATAATCAAGTTAAGCTATTGTTTTTTTTAAGTTAACTGGCTCATAATATTCGCATGAATGCATGGAATGACCTTAGTTGGGTTGAATCTTTAAGAAGCCCTTTCTTAACTCCTTTTTTTGAGGCAATAACCTTAATGGGTTACCCAGTATTCTTAATACTATTTATATCTTTTGGATATTTCTATTGGTCACCATCAAGATTTACTCGTGTAGCAATGATGTTATTTATTTCAGGACTAATAAACAGTTTTTTAAAAGACTATTTTCAAGATCCCAGACCTGCAATTGAATTCATGCTCGACCCAAAAGTTGGTACCTCATACGGCCTTCCAAGTGGTCATGCACAGATAGCCGTTACGCTTTGGGGGTTACTAGCATATGAATTAAAAGATAAATGGGTATCACTGGGGGCTCTAATATTAGTATTAGCAATATGTTTTAGCAGGCTGTATTTGGGGGTTCATGATATACAAGATGTATCATTGGGATTATTGGTAGGGTTATCAATTTTACTAATCTGGCATGTTGTGATTTCTAATAATTTCTTTAAAAGCTTATCGAGATTAAATATTTTGATTTGTATACTAGTATTCCAACTCGTAGCATATGTTTTTTACCCAACTCACGATGGTCATGAGATAAGTGTTTGGTTTTTAGGTGCAATGATGGGTTGGTATATAGGATCCTCTAACATTGCCCTTATTAAAAATAAGTTAATAAACCTTTGTTTATCATTCTTTAGTATTGGAGTTGTATTTTTTGCAATGATAACTTTAACTAATTTAGCTGGTAATTTTACCTCTACAGGAATAATAGATTTTTTATTCGTTTATATTTTAGGGATTCTTTTTTCCTTTATTGTTACATACCTTATTCCTCGATTATGGGTGTTTTTTGGCCTTGCAATTGATGTTCATAAAACATAATTATGCTCACAGATAAAAATAACGAAGTTATGGCCAAAATCCTTGAGGCTTTAAAAAATAATTCAAACAAAGATATAAATTTAATTAATCATATTAGCGCAACATTGAATGATATTAAGGATGAGGATTTAAAGCTGGAAGAATCATTAAAAATACTTAAAGAAATTAGAGAAAGTTAATTATTTTAAATGTAATATTTTTGGTATATTAAATCTCATAAATATATTTTTTTAGGAGAATATTTTGAGTCAATGTAAATTATTTTTACTATCTCTTTTAATAACAACATCACCCCTGCATTCCTTTGATAGAGTTTCTGGAGTTGATTTTGCTAGTCGATCTGAAGTTATTGCACAAAACGGTATGGTGGCAACGAGTCACCCTCTAGCAACACAAATAGGATTGGATATCTTAAAAGACGGCGGAAATGCTATCGATGCTGCTATTGCAGCTAATATTGCATTAGGTCTAATGGAGCCAACTGGAAACGGGATTGGTGGAGATTTATTTGTAATTTTATGGGATGAAAAATCACAAAAACTATATGGCTTAAATGCCAGCGGTCCTGCTCCAGAAAAAATAACCATCGATTACTTTAGAGATAACAATCTTTCAAAAATACCATCCTATGGCCCATTACCAGTTACGGTTCCTGGAGTGGTTGATGGGTGGATAAAATTACATGAAAAATTTGGTTCAATTGATTTTAAAGATTTATTTTTACCAACAATTAACTATGCTAGAAATGGATTTCCAATAACTGAAACTATCGCATTTTATTTAAATTCTTCGTCTAAAAGATTTAAATCATATCCAAACTTTAAAGACGTTTACATGCCTAAGAACAAAATATTAGTAAAAGGTGATGTATTTAAAAACCCTTATCTTGCAGATACTCTAGAAGAGATATCCAAGACTAAACGTAAAAGTTTTTATGAAGGAAGTATTGCTAAAGTTATGGCTGATTTTGTGAAAGAACAAGGTGGGTTTTTATCCACTGAAGATCTTTCAAATTATCATGCTGAATGGATTGAACCTGTTTCAACTAACTATAGAGGCTATGACGTATGGGAGCTTCCACCAAACGGTCAAGGCATTGCAGCACTTCAAATTTTAAATGTATTAGAAAATTATGATCTAAAAAAAATGGGGTTATTTAGCAGCGAGTATATTCATCATTTTGTGGAAGCTAAAAAATTAGCTTTTGAGGATAGGGCAAAATACTATGCCGACCCTAATTTTAATGATATTAATATTAATTATTTAATTTCTAAAAAATATGCCAAAAAAAGAATGAAACTCATTGATCCTATAAAAGCAATGAATGTTTTAGATGCAGGAGTTCTAAAGGATGGCGATACTATATATCTAACAACAGCTGATAAATACGGCAATATGGTTTCATTAATACAAAGTAATTATAGAGGTATGGGATCTGGAATGGTTCCACCAAATACAGGATTTATGCTTCAGGATAGGGGAGAGCTTTTTAGCTTAGATGAGAATCATGTGAATGCCTTGAAGGGGGGCAAAAGACCTTTCCATACTATTATTCCTGCCTTCATAACAAAAGATGGTAAACCTTTTGTTAGCTTTGGTGTAATGGGTGGAGGAACTCAGCCTCAAGCTCATGCCCAAATCGTAATTAACTTAATTGATTTTGATTTAAACCTTCAGGCAGCTGGAGATGTTGCAAGAATAGTCCATACAGGATCAAGTCAACCTACAGATGAAATTATGGTTGATGGGGGTCAAATAAATCTTGAAAGTGGTTTTGATTTAAAAATACAAAATGATCTAAAAAAATATGGTCATAAAATAGGTGATCAAAAAGGTTTATTTGGTGGCTATCAGGCTATTATGTTAAAAGATGATGTTTATTATGGCGCTTCTGAATCTAGAAAGGATGGACAAGCAGCAGGGTATTAAATTACCTCTACAATTTAAGTTAAGGGAAAAATAATGAATAATTGGGTTAATTGGGTAATATATGGATGTCTTGCAATATCCTTATTTTTTTACGTTGTTAAGCTTGCCTACAGCTAATATAAAAGAATTAGTAAGGTAATTAAATTATTAGAAATAATTTATATATCAAAAAGACAAAGGTAACAGCCATTCACTAACAGCTAGCTAATAAATGGCTGATTACCTCTCATTTATTATTTAACAAAAACAGTATGATCTTTGCCTTCATCTACCACTCTTATAACAAGTAAATCAGTGCAAGCATCACCAAGATCTGGTGTATCGCTTTCTCCTCCATGAACCCAATCTGTTCGCTCATACCAATATTCACCTTTTGAATATTGTTTCCATTCACCGGTTGATTTTGATTGTGACACGCCATCCAAAACATAAACTAGTGTCCCTGCCGCTGGATGAAAATGCTTTGGCGTTGACCCTGCATTACATGTTGAACGTTTTTCTACATATAACTCCATACCACCATCTAGGTCAAAAACATCAGAGGATAACAAACCTTCAAATTTTGGTTCCTCATGATTATGAGCTGTAACTCCTAATGTAAATATTAATAATGAAAGCGTTGATAATAAACGCATAATTTTTCTCCATAAAATAAGTTAGATTTTATAGTAGCAAGATATGTATTAATATTGAAGATAATATAATTGCATTTACTTACAAAGCCTATAAAATAGCGTTTCAGACAAAGGAGGGATGGCAGAGTCTGGTTTATTGTAACGGTCTTGAAAACCGTCGTGCCTTCATCGGCACCGTGGGTTCGAATCCCACTCCCTCCGCCATTTTACGAGCAACACTAATGACATCAGACAACGATTTTGCAGATAGCTTTAAAGAAGTTCCTCCATTCTTAGAAATTCTCGGATTTAAAGGCGCTAAACTTATTGACGATGATTCATTTGTATGTGAATTCTCACCCTCAGTTGACCTAACACATTCGAATGGAATGATAGTACAAGGTGGCTTTGTAACTGGCATGTTAGATGCATGTATGGCTCAGTTTATTATATTTAAATACCGAGGAACAAAAATTCCACTAACGCTTGATATAGATGTAAAGTTTTTTATGCCCTGTGCGCCTGGCGATGTAAGAGTCATATCAAAGATTACTAAAGAAGGTAAATCTATATCTTTTACTGAAGCGAAGCTGTTTCAGAACGATCAACTTATAGCGATTTCAACCGCAACAAATAAAATAGTTCCAACGAAAATTTAATATATAATTTTTCCATGGATGAAGGAAAATTATATAAATTACTAGAGGAAGTTAAGCCAGATAATTCTTTTGAGAATTGTTTCACACCTGCTACACCAGATTATTCAAACTTAGATAATTGGGCCGCTTATCCTGAAAAAACTGCTCAGCAATTCCACTTACCAGACCAGAACTTAACTCTTAATAAATCTGACAATAATGTTGATGTTTTTTATATTCATCCGACTGGATTTTTTGAGAAGGTCTGGAATTCAAATATGGATAAATCTAGAAGTGCTTATGAAAGAACTGAAATGATGCTGGGTAATCAGGTTTCTGCCTTTAATGATACATGTAATATATATGCTCCTGAATATAGGCAAGCTACTTATTATTCATTTTTTGCAAAAGATACCGACGGCACTAAGGCATTGGACTTGGCGTATGAAGATATAGAAAGTTCTTTTGATTATTTTTTAGAAAATTTTAATAATAATAAGCCTTTTATCATCATGGGTCATAGCCAGGGAGCACTTCATTCTCATAGATTGATAGCCAATAAGATCCAAGGCACTGAGCTTCAAAAAAGATTCATATGTGCTTATGCCATTGGATATATGATTCCAGAAAAATATTATGCCTCTATGTTCCCTTTAATACCTCAATCACAATCACCAATTGATACAAATTGTATTATTAGCTGGTCAACTGTTGTTGAGGGGTTTAAAAGAGAAAGAGAAAGAACAGTTTTTTGGCAGCCATCAGGCTGGTCACTTGAATTAATGAAGCAAAAAATTATTAGCACTAATCCCTTTTCTTGGACGAATGATAATAATTGGGTTGATGCGCCTTCATGCCATAGCTCTGTAATAACTAAATCACCTAATTTTGATTTTGCTGATCGTTTATCTCTCCATCATTCAGGAGCTAAAAAGAGTTTGGCATATGCACGTGAGCAGAGTTTTTCAACACGAATTAACCCAGACAATGGCTTAATAGAAACAAAAGGTCCTCTGATAGAGAAAATGAGGAAAATGGCTACTTTTACAGGTGATCTGCATAGCTATGATGTGATGTTATTTTGGGGTTGTTTAAGAGAGAACATAAAGGATAGAATAAATGCGTTTCTTTAGCATTTTATTTTTAATGACTGTATCTATAAATATTCATTCTTTTGAAGAGGGTTCCGTTTATAACGATGATATTGAAATTATCTATAGAGACTATGGACCAAAAGACGGTGATCCCATTCTTCTTGTTCAAGGCTTAGGTGGCCAGTTAATTAATTGGCCTGATCATTTGCTGGAATTTTTAATTGAAAATAATTTTAGGCCGATAGTTTTTGATAATCGTGATTCCGGTTTATCTTCTCGCTTTGATACTGAGCTCTTTGAAGAAAAAAATAGATCAAAAACAATTAACTCCACTTATATAAAGTACTTTTTAAGATTGCCAATAAACCCCCCATATAATCTTGATGATATGGCTAATGATTCAATTCTTATTTTAGATGAATTAAACATCACCAAAGCTCATCTACTTGGTATGTCCATGGGCGGAATGATAGCTCAAATTATAGCTGCTAATCATCCAGATCGAATTAAAACGTTTACACTTATAGCCTCATCAACTTCTGCTCCCAGCCCATTTAATGGCCCTACAAGGGATGTTAGAAAGCTTTTGATGAAAAGGTCTAATAATCCCAATTCTACAGTTGATGAACGTATCGATAGGAGTAAAAAAATATTCTCTTTAATAGGTCTTGAAGGCTACGATTTAAATACTCAAGAATTTTATGATAAGTCAGTAGAATCAATTAAAAGAGCCGGACCAGATGATACTGGATTTAGTAGACAGATTATGGCTATTCTAGGCTCAAAAAATAGAATTAAAAAAGTAAAAAGTATTTCTGCTAAGACTTTAATTATTCATGGAAAACAAGATCCTTTAATTAAGGTTAAAAATGCCTATAAATCATATAAGTTAATAAATAATAGTGACCTAATTATTATTGATGAAATGCGACACCTTATTGAGCCTCCAGTTTTTGATTTATTTAAGAATGAATTGCTTACTCATTTAAACTACTAACGTGCTATCTACTCAATTTAAAAACAATTATGCCGTTGGTGCTGTGGCAAACGGAATCAAAACAGATGCATTTACTTTTTTTCTTCTTTTTTATTATTCAAGAGTTATTGGGTTAGACCCATTGTTAGCTTCCTCAGCTATAGCTCTAGCTTTAATTATTGACTCATTCACCGATCCAATAATGGGGGCGCTGTCTGATAGAACAAATTCTAAGTATGGAAGGCGACATCCTTATATGTTTATTTCTTTTGTACCGGTTTCTATATTCTATGTTTTACTCTTTTCACCCTCACAAGACTGGGAGCTTTCCCAGTCACAATTATTTTGGTGGATGTTTGTATGTGCATCAATGACAAGAATTGGAATGACTTTATTTGATGTACCTCATCGGTCATTTGGGGCAGAAATATCTAAAGATTATTACGAGAGAACTGAGCTTTTTTCTCGTCGTGAAATGTTCCAATGGATTGCCGGTATATCTAATGCATTTTTAGCATATTTTATTTTTTTTAAATCAACTCCTGATTATCCATTTGGCCAATTAAATCCAGAAGCATGGTTCCCACTTGCACTTACAGGCGGGATATTTATGGCTTTATCTATTTTTTATTCATCATGGACTACACGATCATACATCTCAGAACTATCTGAATGGAAAGGAAGAAGTACTTTTAAGATAATGGCTAAAGAGATCTATATAGCTTTATCAAATAAATCTTTTATTATTTTTTTCTTAGGCAATCTCACACTTTCAATAGCCTGGGGCTTACTTAATAATCTAACTTTGTTTATAAATACAGATTTCTGGCAGCTTAATGGACCACAATTAACCATATTTTTATTTGTATATATTTTTGCTCCATTTGTAGCATTCAAGCTAACGCCTATGCTAGTGAAGTATATGGATAAAAGAAATTTGGTTTTAATTTGTATTTTAGGAGTAGCCATATCAAGTCCTTTTGCGTTTATTTTATACAATCTCGGCTTAACACCAGAGAAGGGTACTAATGCATTGGTGTTTTTTTTATGTTTGCCTTTAATTTTTATATCTTCGCTATCAATTATGGGAAATATGACAAGAGATTCTATGATAGGAGATATTGCAGATGAGGTTGAGTTACATAGTGGAAAAAGGCAGGAGGGTGTATTGTACTCATCAGTCTCCTTTGTTCAGAAAGTTAATACAGCTCTTGGGAGCATTACGGGAGGCCTAGTTTTATCTTATTTAAGTTACCCTAAAGATAGCCCATCTTATGAACAGACATATTCATTATTTTTTGTTCAAGGGGTTGTAGGACCAATACTTTTAATTATTCCTTTATTTATATTTTATTTTTATGGTTTATCAAAAAATAAACACAAGAAAATTTTAGAAGCCCTCAAAAAAACTACTTAACTAATATCTCTAAGGTCTTTTTAATTCTGTTCCAAAGAGTTTTTTCAGGAGCACCAGAGTCTGACTTTGAGAAATTTTCAATAAAGTGAATTATCAAACCATCCAGATTATCGAGCTCATTATTCTTGCTTTTATTAAATTTACTCGTAAGCATTTCTAGCTGAATTTCTTGTCTAAGCCCATTATCCTTTTTAAGTGATTCTATATTTGAAAGAATCTCTAATTTTACACAACTATATAAAAGGGCTTTTTTGTCTGTCTTTTTATTAGTCTTTGATTTTGCTATTGCCGTAACAATATTTTTAGAAAGAGATATAGATTGAGGCTTATCATCATTTAGCGATTCAAATATCTTATTGTATTCTCCAAGACGTGAAATTTTTGCCTCTTGAATTTTTTCGTTCTTAATATTTCGAATTGCAGATAAGACTTCATTAAACTCTTTAGATTTTTGAATGTTCTTAAGTTCACTTAATTGGATTTCACAATCTTGTACAGTAACTGATTGGTCTTTAAGATTCTTTAGCAACTCTTTGGCAGTAGATATTTCTGCATCAAGCACTTCCTTCTTTGCATTAAACAATCTGTCGGCAGACTTATTAAATTTATCCCATAACTTATTATCATGTTTTCGTCCTGCTGAGCCTGCTTTTTTCCAGTCATTTTTTAGATCATTAAATTTCTTAATATTTAAATCACCATCATCACCATCAATAGCTTCAACTTTAGCTATAAGGGCTTCCTTAGCAGATATAACACTAGATTCTTGTTTTTTTATGAAATCATTTATAGGTTTTTTGGCTTCAAAATATGCAGATTTCAGCTTGTTAAGATCTTTATCTAAAACAGGTGCAAATTTTTGCCACTGATCGAAAGTACCACGCATATATTGTATTAATATTCTTACATCAGGCCACTTTGATGAATTTTCCTGAACGTAAACATTTATTTCTTCAATTATTTTCAATCTCTGATTAGCGTTATTTATTTTGATTGCCTTAAGTTCATCAAAGTACTCACTACATGGCTCCCAGCCTTTATTGCATAACTCATTAAACTTAGACCATTGCTCCCTGGAAGCAGGCCTACTTGATAGGTCAAGCAGTTGCCATTTAGCTTGTAAATCATGAATCCTGTGGGCTTGTTTTTTAGGGTCATCAATAGGGTTGTTAATAATAGATGTTATTTCTGATATTAGTTCTTCTCTTTTTGGATTAGTGGCAAATGATGACATTTCATCAAAATATCTAGACTGACCTATAGCAAAATTAAGTTTATGCTTTAGAGCATTAGGTACTTTTTTAAAACTTTTAGTCTTGGACATGACATCCCTTACTAACTTCTGAGCACTTTTAATTGACCCATTAGAAAAAAGTTTTTCGGCTTCTTCTAACTGTTTAAATAAATCTTGACTAGTTTCCACATTAATCTCTTTTGATGTTTATAATTATACTAAATGAAAAAGCGAATTCTAACAGGTATTACAACAACTGGTACTCCTCATATTGGAAATTATTTAGGAGCAATTAAACCAGCCATTAAAATGGCCAGCGAATTCGATGAATCATTTTATTTTTTAGCAGATTATCATGCAATCATAAAAAATTCTAATAGTAATGAAATAGGGGATTCAGTTAAAAATGTCGCCCTTGCTTGGATAGCATCTGGCCTTGATGCAGAGAAATCATATTTTTATAGACAATCAGATGTTCCTGAAATTTTAGAGTTAAGCTGGGTTTTAAATTGCGTTACAGCAAAAGGTCTTATGAACAGGTCTCACGCTTACAAAGCTGCAACAGCATTGAATAGTAAGGATGAAGATAAAGGCATAAGCATGGGTCTGTTCTCCTATCCAGTATTAATGGCAGCTGATATTTTAATGTTTGACGCTACACACGTTCCAGTTGGCGCTGATCAGAATCAACATATAGAGATGACAAGAGATATAGCAGCTCGCTTTAATCATACTTACAAAAAATCATTTGAATTACCTGAAGCAATTATTGAGTCAGAGAAAGACGTTGTCTTGGGTATTGATGGCAGAAAAATGAGTAAGTCATATGGAAATATCATCCCACTTCTTTCTACTGAAAAAGTTCTTAAAAAATCTATAGCTAAGATTGTTACTAATTCACTAGAGCCTGGAGAGCCCAAGGATATAGAAGGCTGTTCTGTTTATTCTCTTTACTCTCATTTTGCCTCTAAAGAAGAATTATCTGAGCTTGCAGATGATTATAAAAATGGTATTTCTTGGGGAGATGCTAAAAATAAACTATTTACAGTAGTTAACAATGAATTAACACCAATCAGAAATAGGTATGAGGAGTTCTCTAGCGACAGTAAGTATATTAATGACCTTTTGCATGAAGGCGCCACTAAAACAAGGATACTAGCTAGAGAAAAGATAAATTCAATCAGAGAATTAATCGGTATTAAAACTATTTCTTAATGAAATCATCAGGCTCATCATGGCTAAAGTTTGGCTTATTTACTGTTGGCTTGGGTCAATCATTTGTCTTTGTAATTGTTCCTCCTCTTGCTAGGGAGCTTGGTTTAACCGAGGTTCAAGTATCACTTGTATTTGCCTTTTCTGCTGTTGCATGGGCTTTAACTAGTGCTTCATGGGGAAGGGCTAGTGACAAGTATGGCCGAAGAAATATTGCAGTTCTTGGGCTGGTTGGCTATTCATTGTCTTTAATTGCAATGATCACCCCTTTGTTTTTAGTCGAACGCAACTTGTTAGATGTTGCCTTTTTATTTCCATTGTTAGTCTTGGGTAGACTTTTAAATGGTTTGATTGGATCAGCCTCAAGACCAGCATCATTTGCCTATATTGCAGATAATAGCTCTGCCGATAAAAGGACTTTAAAGTTCGCTAGGCTGGAGTCAAGTTTTCTCTTGGGAACAGTAGCAGGCCCTTTGTTTGGCGGCTTCTTAATTCTAATAACAAAAGAAACACCTTTTTATGTATTTAGTTTAATGTCACTTATAGCTTCTGCTGGCATATTTTTAAATCTTAAAAATACAAGCATTCATAAAAAATCTGAAAAACCA
>Ga0213868_10003740_pt1 | contig 14107 bp, 10 predicted proteins | sample PICome_9_FD_160087 | JGI IMG/M metagenome (GOLD analysis project Ga0213868, IMG submission 160087) | Coastal seawater microbial communities near Pivers Island, North Carolina, United States - PICO127 | ecosystem: Environmental > Aquatic > Marine > Coastal | place: USA: North Carolina...
GTTGTAAAACTTCGTAATAGTCTCCAGGTCCTTGATCTTGGTTCTAATTCTTTATCGGGTGAAATTCCTGCCCAGATTGCAAGTCTAAAAAAACTGAAGTACCTTGACCTTTGTAAGTACATACAGTAATATGAATATGATTTGACGATGGTTTGGTCACCATGATTGCGTTTCTCATCTTCACTCTTCACTTCGTCCTTCTTATTATTATGATGGCACATTATTGCCTTGTCGTCGCTCCTGCTCTTACGAATACTATATCATAATGATTATGATCATCGTCATTATCATCATTCTTATTGTTACGGAAGCTCATAATGCATTTACTGGCTCAGTCCCTTCTAACTTGAAAAAGCTCAGAAACTTGATAACCATGAATCTAGGTAAGAGTTTTTGATTTTAAAATACCACATCATACCACCAAAATTATTCTCTCCACAAATTGTCAGTAAATATGATAAAGTCTCAACTCTTATTGTCTTCTAGCTGGTAACAACCTGAGTGGTGCAATCCCTTCATGGTTACAAAATCTAAAGAAGCTAAAGTTTCTTTACCTGCGTGAGTATCCTCTTCGTATGTTCTTATTAACACAAAATGACCCCAAGTTGAAACTCTCACCATACCATTTTCTTCGTTTTAGATAAAAACAATTTCGCAGGATCTTTTCCCACAGCAGTTTGTCTTCCTATACAAGCCAAAAGTGGAACCGTATCGTCTGATTGCTTTGGGGTACCTCCAAAGATTACCTGCGAATTGTTTACATGTTGCAATCTATGCTACCCACTCTGGCAGCAAAAGGGTGACGACATTGATGGTGAAGCTGCTGGTGATAGATCTGGATATTCTGTGTCACTATCCAGTGATGGAACTATTCTTGCCATCGGAGCACCTATAAATGATGCTGGTGGTAACGGTTCTGGTCATGTGCGTGTGTTCGAGTGGAACATTTCTTCTACTTCTTGGGATCAAAAGGGAGAAGACATTGTTGGTGAAGCTGCTGGTGATGAATCTGGAACATCTGTTTCCTTGTCCAGCGATGGAACTGTTCTTGCCATTGGAGCATTTAAAAATGATGGTGCCAATGGTGCCGATTCTGGTCATGTACGTGTGTACGGGTGGAATACTGTTACTGCTTCTTGGGATCAAATGGGCGATGACATTGATGGTGAAGCTGCTGATGATGAATCTGGAGTTTCTGTTTCCTTGTCCGGTGATGGAAATGTTCTTGCCATTGGAGCATTCTTCAATGGTGGCGTCTTGGATTCTGGTCATGTACGTGTGTACGGGTGGAATAATGTTACTACTTCTTGGGATCAAATGGGAACGGATATTGATGGTGAGGCTTATTATGATTACTCTGGAGTTTCTGTTTCCTTGTCCAGCAATGGAAATGTTCTTGCCATCGGAGCAGATGGCAACAATGGTGCCAATGGTGACAATTCTGGTCATGTACGTGTGTACCAATGGAATGCTGAAACTTCTCCCCCATCTTGGGAGCGAATGGGAGCTGACATTGATGGTGAAGCTGCTGCTGATTACTCTGGAACATCTGTTTCCTTGTCCAGTGATGGAACTGTTGTTGCCATTGGAGCATTCTTCAATGGTGGCAATGGTTATTTATCTGGCCATGTACGTGTGTACGAATGGAATGCTGATACTTCTTCTTGGGAGCAAAAGGGAGCGGACATTGATGGTGAAGCTGCTTGGGATAGATCTGGATATTCTGTTTCCTTGTCCGGTGATGGAACTGTTCTTGCCATTGGAGCACCTTACAATGGTGGCAATGGTACTTGGTCTGGCCATGTGCGTGTGTACGGGTGGAATGATGGTACATCTTCTTGGCAGCAACAGGGAATTGACATTGATAGTGAAGCTTCTGGTGATTTCTCTGGATATTCTGTTTCCTTGTCCAGTGATGGAACTGTTGTTGCCATTGGAGCACCTGAAAATGATGACAATGGTGATCTTTCTGGTCATGTACGTGTGTACGAGTTCTACTAGAGAGGTAAAAAGTGTGTGTACCTTTTTCGGGAAATGAAATAGTACTATACTGGGTCAAAGTACTACTTTAAGAATATCATAGAGTGACACGTTGACGATGCAATTGAGCAGATGGGTTTTCTTCATTCTACGGAATGTATGTTTTCCATCATATACATCTTTTAAAAATATATAATTTTACTTTTATTCGTTTAATGAGCTCATAATCCATGACAAATTAGATTTCCCTCTCCTGCTTGCCTTGCTTCATTCGCATGTCTCTTTACTCCGTTTAGAATTTCCGAAATTTCCTGATAATCGTCGTCATCTTGTTTGACTTTATATCTCTTAAATAGGTACGTTAGACTAGAACGATAGCCAGCATACACCCCGGGCTTCATCAAGCCCCCGTTTGCCTTCCGTCTCTGCACTAGATACTCTCCGATGACATCAGGTTTCAAGTTCTCATGGACCACAGTGTTCCTCTTGGGAAAATATCCACCAGCATTCAGACATTCGTTCTTGATGAAGTTTGCCATCTGCATATGAATGAAATTTACTTTCTTTTTATTCAATTCATGGAGTGGCAGCTTTTCCCACTTGGATATCAAGCTTTCAGGAATACGTTCGTTTTCGGTCACGACGACGTTATGTCACGACGTTATGTCATGACGTTATGTCACAACATTAATACGTTGTGATGTTACTTCACCACAGCTGGTTTTATGATGTTACTTTGCAGCTAATGTTGCCTATATGGCACTAGTAGTAGGCTATATACACTGAGTAAAATAATCTATAAAAATTATTCTTTTAAATATGATAAGGTAGCAGCATTAGTATGTCATGGTGACATTGCACAGGACCACTGCTGATACTTACTACTTGGATCTTTTCTTCTTCTTCAAAATCAGATGACTTTTCTTCCTGATCCTTGTATTCTTCTTCTGCTGATTATTCAGAGAGGATGATGAAGATGATGGTAGTGGTGATGCCCCTTTTAAAAAAGTAGAAGTGAAATAGTGCAAGTCTCGTCTACTAATGCTGCAATAGATATTCTCTCCTCCTTCATTCTCCACCTCCTCTTCTCCTCCATGATGACTATCTCCTTCTCTCTGCTATGTGCTCCCACCACAACATAATGTCACAACGTTTTTTCATCCTCTGTAATGGAAAATATTGTTAGAAGATGATGAGATTCTTCATATAAGCAGTTAAAAGAATATCAGTGTGTAAAAAACTTACTTGCTGCACCAGCAAACATTATTCATACCAGCATGCTGAATGAACAAAGAAGAAGTAGTACTTGATGGATGCTATTGTAGGGATTGTGTGGAGATTTCAAACATGTTGTAGTAGATGTTGTTCCTTGTGTGGGTTGTGAGGGTCGTGTGGAGCTTTTTTTAACTGGCAGTTGGAGTGGAGCTTTAAAAAATGGCTGTTGGTAGTTTCAAAAAGTTGACAATATTCAAGGAACTTATTTTACTTAAGGGGAGGTTAAAGAATTGTTAAAAGTTGGAGAAAGTTAAGAGCTCCCTTTGGACACAAAACTGTTGTAGATAATATGGGTACTGAGCCATTCCCCAATACCTTGGATCCACTTCACTCCTAGCCACTCCAACTAACCTTATAATATCAATCTATACGTCTTATCTAGTATAAGTATACGTAGCTAGTCTATATAGGTTATTGAGCCTTCGGTTACCACATGTATAGTCACCCAATCTCATTTGAGTATAGTCACCCAATCTCATTCCAGCTTGCATCCTAACATCCTGGTTCCCTATTTCTTCCTCAGGGCTGTCCTGTCCCTACTGTATTTCTCCCAGTTGTCTCCCACAGAGTCCTGTCCCCACCAGCCATAAACAGTGTACATCGGTGTTTTTTTCATGAACTAACTGTGTACTAAATAATACAACTTTTATTAATCAAACTTTCATAATTTAATGCCTCAGTTGTTGGTACAGAAATAGGCTAGCAAGAATCTGGTGGGTGTAACTAGTATCTTGTTACACTTCAAGTGTAACAAGATACTGGTTACCAGAGCCAACAGACCCTTTTCTGACCCTTTTCTACAGCTAACCGTAAAAAAGATAAGGAACACCGCACGTACTTCTTTCAAATAACACTACTGTATTATCAATTTAAACAACACTACAGATTATTATCACTTCTTTATTGTTTTTTAAATGTCACATCATCCAAATGAACCACTGGTGGAGATTGTTGGTATTGAAGAGGGTGGAAGGGGTCGTTCATGTGAAGAGCATGACATTTTACATTCAAATTATGAATGGTAAGTTGTTCTCTATTTTTTAATGTTGTTTTTCCTGATCTGTCTGTTGCTGACAATACAACTGCTGCTGCCTGGTTGAAACAGATGCTGGAAGGGAAGAATCAGCTATTGGAGTTTACTGGGTCACTGATGGAGTTGATAGATGTCTTGTTGGGTTTCTCCCTTGTCACTGTATCCCACACTATCAAATGTATGATGGCTGTGTGGCCCAAATTGTTGAGTTCTTGAACAATTCTGAAAGTCCATTGGCTAGGCATCGATCAAGAAGCAGAAGAGGAGTTTGTATGGCAGCTTTTCTACAACAGCCATAAAGGAATGATTATAGTAATTGGTGTCTATAGCATTTAAATTCTTAAACAGCTACTTCTTCATCATTAAGAAGCTCATCTTGTTCTTCTTCTCTGGCATCTTCATCTTCTCTGGCAGCAGGAAAATAGGACGAGGAGTATGCTGGTTCATGCCCCCAACTTCTCATGATTATATCATGGGGCATCTCATGCAGTACGTTACAAAAAAGATAGGCGCAGTTAGCAGTTAGAGGCTTTCACTGCTCACTGCTCACTGTACTACTGTACGACCTACTTAACTAAGCTCTCTGTCAACGTAATTTTGCAACCATTCCTAAATTACCGGATACTGTTTAACGCATGTTGATCCCCACTCTCTGTTTCATTGAAGGAAATCTTTCAACGGCGCGCGCACACACATGATGGGTGATGTTAGTATTATCCTGACTAAGTAAGTCCTATTCCGTGACACATAACACGTAACAAACAAACGATCTGATCACTACTCGTATAACATTCAATACCAAAATGATCAAGTCAGCCTTCTTCAGTGTTTCATGTTCCATTTTATTAGCATGGAGTGGTGGAGTTCTCAGTTTTTCTACTTCTATTCGTAGTAATAGTAATAGTCTTAAAGGTGGTAGAAGTAGTACTAGTAGCACTCGTACTATTCCAACGACTATTCCCACTTGTCGTTTGGGCATTGCCTGTCGAAGGTCCATATCGTTATTTGCAAAATCACCTGATTCAAAGGATACTGCTACCAGTGGTAGTACTACGAAGAATGCCACCACATCGACTCGCAACAAAACAAATCTAGACAGTAACGTCAGATCGAGACTCTTATCAGAATCCATTGCTCCCTGGAGAACTTTGCGGTTGTTCCTTTACACTGCCTTGGGATCGGGAGCGGCATTAGGAGGATTTATTACATTATCAGGTCTCGCTGCAGCCATTGCCAAACATTCTACGGATGACTTATCGGCTGAATACCTTAACATTGCCATTGACTTTGGAGCAGTGCTCGCATTCCTGCTTCTTGCGAGATGGGACTTGCAAAAGGCTGATGAACTGAATGAACGAGTTCAGACGAAACTCAATCAGAAGAAGAATAATCAAATCATTCGAGCCAAAATGAAACAGAGAGAAGAACAACTCTCACTGTTGAACTTGGACATTCAAGTGGGTCAGGATCAATATCAAACTGCAACAGTCGAAGCTGTACAGACAGGAGGCAAACAACATGTGATTATCGTTGCTGGAAATAGAAAAGCAGTAAGAGATGCACTCTTGGGTGCTAACTTGTTGAAAATGGAATTCGCTATACGAGATGTTCTAATTGTACCATATGAAATCGGTGCCAATGCGGCTGATAAATTGATCAAACCTGATGGATCCTCTGGATTTGCCAATAATGCATCCAAGAACCAAAAACCCTCGTGGGAAACACAAACATATGTCGCGCAGCCTGTAGGGGATGGATGGGATGAATACGTCAAGGCCGAATTGGATGATGCTGTTGCGCAAAACGGAGATAAAGTGAAAGACGAAGGTATTGCCATTGTCGTCGCCAATACAGGACAAATTATTAGAAGAGGTGTTGGAAAAGTTCCATGGAGAAATATGGTGGAAGAACTTGAAAAGACTGTCAAAGATGATGATGTGCTTGACTTGAGTTTCTTGCAGGGTTGAACGTTGAAAGTTGAATCAATCCAAAAGTCATGCGTAAGTTTGGTAGATATCTACGATTGTGCCTACTTTTTAAAAAAGAGCACAATAATAACCTAATTTAAGACGTATGTCACTACTTGAAGTTCTGACTCACGGACTTTTATTAAAGCCCTAATAGCCTTGACAGGCCATTATTTTTCTTTCTACCACCGCCACATGTATTTCTCCGCGCGTAGTGGTATTCGCCGCAATAATCATAATACCATTGGTTGTTCGGTACGACAACCGACTGGCTGCTCCGTCCTTTCAGACCCACTCATACCCCGTGTATCTTCTCTTCATCTTTTAACCCTTGAAAGAGATTGCATATTACGCTTGCACCAAACACACACAATTCTTTGCCACCCTGCGAACTTATGAGTTTTGAATACCTTTTTGACCCTTCTTTAGACTTGCACGAGTCTCTCAACGAACAGATTCCCTCCAGCGTTTCCTTCCCGCACTTTTCCGTCCCCAATGATTCAGAATCGTGTGTTTGTGTGCGTTGCCAGTGGGCTGATTGTGATGTGAAGCTAGAAGCTTGCGGTTGCTGCTTCCATGCGGTACGTTTTCTTCAGTTGGACTCCAGGCTCATATCCTTCTCTTGTGGTTCTGTACTCCCAACTCACCGACACGGTTTCTCGCTGGAAACCACTGGTGACGATATCTACGACTTTTTCCCCTCACACTCACACCTCTCTCATCCTTTGTTGTTCTTTGTTCTCACTTTTTCCTTTTTTTTTTCATCACAGAGATGCTTTCCTGTAAATACCAAAGCACCCGCCAAAATCTGCCCCAATTGCATGTCGAACGTGTCGCAAATCTCAATTTTCCCCATGAGCTTTCAAGACATCGATAACGCGCAATCTAGATCGCTGAACTCTTCTCACTCCGATTTTTCTACCAAGGGGGGGAAGAAGAAGCGACGCAACTCTGTTCTCTCGGATGATATCAGTGACGGTCCCACTGAAACCAAGAGAATCAGATCTGGAAGTATGTCACGCAGGATGAGCTTTGATGATAGCCAATCTGTCAACACCTCATCTTCCGCCAATAACATTTCATCCCATGACATCAACTCAGAAAATAGGACAGGGCGATGGACCAGGGAAGAAATTGTTTTCTGTGACAAAATTACAGCTCTTTTCAAGGATGGAAAGCTTCCGCTTAAAACAGGAACCAAACTTAACGACTTTTTAGCTTCCATGCTAAAATCCAAACCTTCGCGTCTCACGAAAAAGATGAAGAATGCTAAACTTTCCTCTAATCTTTTCAGTGGCAAAGAATGCTATATTTCAAGCAATACCGAATGCGCAGAATTCTCTCACATGGAATATGCCTTTTTCCAATCGATTGCAGACAGCAAAGAAAGAGCCTACCTCAAGTTTCACATTCGCAAGGAGTGGAGAGAGTTATTTTGTGCCTTCTGCCAAGAAATAGGTCAACCTGTTGTCGCTGATGCTTGGCTTAACTCTGTTGAAGAAATGGATAGACGTGCTTCTGCATCCAAAAATGCCGCAAGAATTGCTAGGAGAAAACTCATGATGGGTTACGCTTTTTCTCAAGACCTTGAAGCTGCAGAGAGGGGAGTGCATATTGAGAGTTCGGATTCTGAATTTTTCACGGCAGGCATCACCGAACCTCTCAAATGTTCCAGTAATCCGCCAAAGGGCTTCTTGAATACCGGAAACGCCGACCCTGTTTTGAATCAATACGAGACAGACGAAATTTTGGGTCTTTTGAACGATGATACATTTCTGGATCTCGATGAACCCGCTGGTACCTCTTTTAATACTGCTTGCAATAAAGCTCCATTTGATACCGAAAACGACGACTTGAATTTTGAAGACCTCAATTTTTCCGCAGAGGATATCGAGTACGACGTTATCGGAAAGAGCAGTATTCTTCATTCCAGCCCATTTTTATCCAAAGTTATTTCCTATTTCAAAAGATACCATGTTCCTTTTGAACATATTGACGTTTGGGTTCCTAACTCGACTTCAGACAAAGCCAACCGTGTTGTCCTCGGTTTCGCTGGATGTGCCACGTCTGATTTTGAAATCGTCGATTCTGAAAAGAACCGGCAAGTTTCCCTAGATTCTGACGACAAATTCAACTTTGTTTCATTCGGAGATTACAGCCAAAAATTTTCATTTAGTGATGGCTGTGGACTCCCTGGTCGAGTTTTTGAATCTGGTAATCCGATTTGGCAAGAAAATGTGCTTGATTCGTCGTCCTGTTCTTTTCACTTTGAGCGCAGTGGTGGTGCATCTCAGTGGGGAATTCAAACCGTTGTAGGAATTCCTCTTGTGAGCCCAAATGTTGGTCGTATTGTATTGTGTCTATACTCGAGGCATGTAAGGCCCTGCGATAATGCGTTGGTTGCAAAGCTCACTGATGAGTTTACCAGGTTGGTTCCTACTCCTAGGTGGAAGTTAGTAATTGACATGAACTCTCCTACAGTTGACACAATTCACCCCAAAGCACTTTCATTCCCAATCTCCACCAAACCGGCCGATCTAATGGTATCTACTTCTCATCGCGAGGCATCTGATGTTGCTAAAAAGGATATGGATGATATTATTCATACATTCGGTGAAAACGTGCTTGAGACTAAAAAATATACACAGGATATTATTCAGCTTATTGGAGTTGAGTTGTCCAATCATATGAAGTCGGAAGCAAGTCAAGCCGATTTGCACAGCTTAACAGGACTTCGCCTGCTTTTGATTAGAACCAACCGTTCTCCTCATGAGGAAGAAATCGCTTCAACTATCATAGGATCTTACTCCTCTTATATTGGATCTGGTAGTGCTATTTCTGATGTTGCACAAATGCTTGTTCGGGACTATGCTTTTTTGATCAAAATGCATCGCGCTTCCCTCACTTGTACTCCAGACCAACCTCAGCCTCAGCCGTCGCCCATTCTATCTGCGTCGTATGTGAGTCCGCCAGTAACCAGCTACAACTATGACAACAGAAACAATTATTTCAATCAAACGCCCTGTTTGGCGGTTGGGCCGTTGACTTCATCGAAGGATAACCATTCGGTTGCATCCGCGAAAGATAATCTTTCAGTTGTTTCGAACTAGTAGTTTGACCCCTTCTTATTTTATTGCACATATACACTTATCTACAAAGACGCATTTTTGCTCGAAGCGTCGATTTTATATATACAGCATGATTCACAACGTCAAAGAGGTATTTTTCAACCTTACTCTCTTTTCTTGTTGCATTTTAAATCCAATTTATATTACTGCAATTATTAATTTAAATAATAATAATTTTTTTTAAAAACTATCTACTGTTCTATCATTAAATGACATGTATCATCGTCGGGTATCTTGTGACTGTGGGTGTGAGTGTCATCCGTTTGTTTTGGGTTGGCTGACATGGCCGTGGCCATGGAACATCTTCCCAGACAGGGAGTGTTCAGAAGCATCTTTTCTTCCGCTTCATCCAGACTTAGACCAAATTTGAATTCACATTCAAATGTTTCATAATTTGGAGTCATGGTAAGTTGCAATCCCATGTCTTGAATGAAAAAGTCTTGAGTTGGTAATTTGCATGCATTGACACAAACAGACGCACAACCACTTTCTTCTAGAAATCTGCATCGTTTGACCAGTACACCATGATTTGTTTTCTCAATCCCTTGGTCTGTTTTCGAGTTTATAAGTTGACACTCCCCCATGAGCCACTGACCCACCGCAAAGGTTGCATATGCGTTCATTCTAGCACTGAATTCAGGAAAAGGAACTGCAAACATCCAACGGAAGGCCGATGGCAGCCATGACGGGAACAAGCTTTGAAGTATTTTTCTAGATAACATTCGTACTTCTTCCTTTGAATATTGTCTGCTCATTTGAGTTGCTACATCCATAAGTCCTTGATAATCATCCTTGGGCAAAGGAGATGTGATGCTTGTAATGGATTCCATCTTACTTCTAAATAGTTGAAGGAATAAAGAGTCCAGTTCTTTGCCAAAAGGTCCATGTATCTCATCGTAATTGGGCTTTGTTTCAATGGAAGGACCTTGGACCCGACGCTTACCAGAAAATGGACGTGCTTCTCTTTCGTTGTACAATGCAGTGGTGATAGTGGAACTACTACGGATTGTAATTGTACTAACATCAGTAGTCACAGATTGACCCCTGAACGAACTCAAGAAGATTGGAAATCCTAAACCCTTTTCGAGGAAACATTGTATCAGAAGAACCTTGAAAAATGCATTCATGTTTCATGGACTAAGAGACAGATAGAGATAGAGGGATAGGGATAGGATGAAGAACTTATCTATTTAAGTATATAAATGAGAAAGTATATGTACAATGTACAAGTTCTTCAGTAGTAGTCAGTAGTTAGTAGTTAGTAGTTTAACCCATATTATATGATGCCAGAGAAGGGGCTGAACATCTTATTAGCTAAAACAGTCTTACTGGATTCTTTTCTCTTAGGGGGTTGTCCATTGTTTCAAGGGATTAGGGGAAGAAAAAGATATATTTGAAAAATATAGACAAGAAGTTTAGTGGTTCTCGTTTGCTGAGTGCCAAGTGCTGAGCTAAGTAAGAAGTTACCTAGTTAAGTGCGTTCTACATCTGCTCTTCAACTTTCAACGGTGTGAATCAATTAGTCTATAACTATCATTAAGTTAAAGGGTGGGACCGGTAAGTGACTTCTCCGTATATGCCTATCCACTTGTATCTTGTATTCAAAAGTTCTGAATGAATTTAAGGAAGATTTGTATTTATATAATGGAATCGAATGGAATCAATGTGCTATCCAATCGATATCAATCGTCTGTTCTTTACTCTTTTGAATTTAATTTGTGTCCTCACTTCTTCTTTTTTGTTCAAACGAATGAATCAATCTTCTTCTTCTAAGTAGGCGCACATTGAGCCTCCCTTTTGAATATTTGGTTTGGTGAAGCAAACGTAGAATGGCATCGAGATCAAGCATAAACTCGAAACGAAACGTACATTCTTCCGCCGGGGGTCAAAGGAGGTTATTATTCCCCAAATTATATGAGAGCGTCGATCAAAAGTCACCTTTGTTTTCTCATCAAGTCAGAACTACTACTAGTACAACTACTCGTATGGACGATACTCATTCCAAGGATCATGAGCCAAACGCGCCCATACACTCAACATTATTAAAGTCTCCGATTGATAGAGACAATAGAACCACCATGCTCCAAACAGATGATGAACACAATCATGAGAAGGATAGCAACACACAAAGGGACATTGTACAGCTCATGAAAGAAATGGATGAGATACAAACAACATCTGCATCTGAAAATCATTCATCATCTTCTGCTGTTCACACGAAACTAATAGAGACAACAACCATCCCAATAGAGCTGCATGATCATGATGATCTTGTCATTTGGACACCGCTAAACGTTCCATCTGATAACAATAATGAGAACGATCACGACATGAACAACAAATCGCCAACATCTACAGCAAGTCCTTTGGTTCAGAAGTCATCACCACGATCGACTACGAGTGCTGGAGTCATGGCAATACTTCCTGGAAAATCTATTCTCAAGACTCATTCAATACTTAAAAAAAACAAAACTTCTCGTTCTCTTGGAATAACGCCGTCCTTATCACATTCCAGCAGTAGCGACAATTCATTACCAGAAACAAGTACACATGCATCATCATTGCATGGTAGCGCATTGAAAAGTAGTATGGCTCAGGAGTATTATCTTACAAACAATAAATTTCAGTTACCACTCACAATTCCATTGAAGAGAAATGATCCTATAATACAAAACAACAAGGAACAACAAAGCAGTACTCCAGAAAAACCAAAAATGTTACTACAAAAGTCGTATTCAGAGTCATTTGCAGATACGCTTCAGAAGGGACTTTCCTTATCTTTTTCGGCTTTGGCCTTGAATGATAGACCAGACAAGAAGTTGACGTTACATACAAGAGGTAGCTTTCAAGAAGATAACCCATCAGTTCATGGGAACGCTTGTGACTTATCATCTGGCGACGTGAATGAGAAGAAAAACCTTACATCGAGTATTACAGCAAAAACCAAACCATATATTCGTAAAAACTCATCTGGCGTTTTGTCGACTACTTCAACGGCATCTACAATAACAAGGCACATGTCACATGAAGAAATGGAGCAACGTAAAAAAATTCGTTTTGATCCACGGTAAGTAGCTTACACTTTTCATAGGATGTTGTTTCAACTTTAAAAATCGCTGCTAACAATGTCATCACTTGATTCAATAAAGAGTGTGGGTACATGAAGTTCAAAGGCCAGCAGTGGAAAAGACTTGGTACAGTCATTCTGAAATTGATCGTTTCAAGCACGAGGCAATCATGCGGATTCGTAATTGGACTCTAAGGAGACGAACGCGAGCCATGTCAGATGAAATTATAGCGACGGGTACTGGACGAGTTATAAACCGTGGTGCTGGTGCACCATTCGATAAAAACTTGAGAGCTTTGTATACCAATCCAGCACTTCGTTCAGATGCAGAGGATGAAGAAGATGATATTTACATCATGGATCATCGACGGCGCCATGAATTACTCAAGGAGATTAGAACGGTATTGATTGTAGACAGTCATGATATATTTTTAAGTCTTTTAGCCAAGGATATCAAATCTATGCTACCTCATGTGAAGGTCATTACTGCGTATACAGTCCAAGAAGCTATTCATAGAATGGATGTAGCAAAAAGTATTGATGGAAACGAATGTACTCATGGATTTGATTTGATTGTCATTGAAGAAAGATTAAAACAAGGAATGGGTCGATATCGATCTATTTCTTTACCGAATAACTTTGAACCATCGAGAACGGATCCATCAAGTGGTTCAGCTTTGATTCGAAAAATAGCCCATCAAGTAGAATCAATGTCCAATGACAATGTCCAAGATAATACATCGGATGGTACTATTGCTACACGTCCCAATACCGACAGTTATCGTTTCCCTTTGGTCATTGGTATGTCTGCATACCTTCAGCAGGACGGAAAGATGTTAAAAGAAAGCGGTGCAGACATTGTATGGGGCAAACCACCACCAACAATGGACGAGACGCTACGCAATGAAATTCTGAGATCAATCATGATGAAACGAAATCGAAGCAACATTTATGAAGTCTTTGACCATTAGGAATAGCATTATGTAAAAGCTACTAAAAGTATAGTAGGAGGTACATCTGTAATTTGTCTGTTTTGCAGTAATCTTCTCTTTCACTTTATACTGTAACTCGTAAGCAACTCATTACTCATTACGTAACGTAAATGAAAAAATCATAGACGTGGAACTATCTTGGATTAGTATAGTAATATCCTAAATGTATCGCTGATACGGAATTTGGAATTTTGCTGACACCGCCTCGCGGAACTTCCATGTTCTCATAATTTTTAAAAATAAAGATTAAGGCAACCTTTAAATCAACCAATTATCTATATATTAATTAACTCGATAAGTCTATAGCAATTGTGTCGTACTTGTCATTAAAAAACAGCAACTAATAGACGAAAACGAACCCTAACGCCATCAATCATCAATCATCATTATTATTACACTTATTCAATCTGGTTTACACGGAAACGAAACATTTAAAGTCTAAAAGAAGAGTCCAACAATGACGTCTAATCCACTTGGAAAGCGACCAACTGCTTCACTGAAAGCGCTAGTGAATACTTTGTTACCGTCAATATCCAAAGAAGATCTTGCGCGCGCGAAAGATCAGGCGCTTCCCATTCCATCAAAGGATTCGCAAGAAAGATACTGGAGCTATGATCTTACATGTGACGATTCCAAGTATATGCAGGTGCTTGTGACGACCATCC
>Ga0213868_10003741_pt1 | contig 14099 bp, 18 predicted proteins | sample PICome_9_FD_160087 | JGI IMG/M metagenome (GOLD analysis project Ga0213868, IMG submission 160087) | Coastal seawater microbial communities near Pivers Island, North Carolina, United States - PICO127 | ecosystem: Environmental > Aquatic > Marine > Coastal | place: USA: North Carolina...
TTCAATCAAATGAGTAAGATGATGAAGATGATGCAAGGAGGTGGTGGAAAAAAAATGATGCAAATGATGAAAGGAATGCAGTAACCATTGAAAATATAACAAATGATTATACTTGACGGAAAAAAAACATCATCTGATATTAAAGATGAAATTACACAAGAAGTTTTACAACTTAAAAAAGATGGTAGAAAAACACCTCATTTAGCTGCTATAATAGTAGGAGATGACGGTGCTAGCAGAACATATGTGGGTGCTAAAGTAAAAGCTTGCAATCGTGTTGGTTTTCATTCAACACTAGTTGAACTTTCTAGTGATACATCAGAAAAAGAATTATTATCTAAAATTGAAGAATTAAATAATAATAGTGAAATAGATGGTTTTATTGTCCAATTACCATTACCAAAACACATAGACGAACAAAAGATTTTAATGGCTGTTAACCCTAACAAAGATGTAGACGGTTTTCATCCAACTAATGTGGGTAAAATGGCGTTAAATTTGCCGACTTTTATCTCTGCCACTCCTTATGGCATTCTTGAATTACTAGACAGATATCATGTAGAAACATCAGGAAAACATGTTGTAGTAATCGGCAGGAGTCATATAGTGGGTAGTCCAATGAGTATATTACTTTCACAAAAGAGAAAAGTTGGTAATGCCACAGTTACAATAACTCACAGTAGAACTCAAAATTTAACTGAAATCACTTTAAAAGCTGATATAATTATAGCTGCTTTGGGTATTCCAGAATTTTTGACAGCAAGTATGGTAAAAGACAATGTAACAATTATTGATGTTGGTATTACAAGAGTTGAAGATTCAAGTAAAAAAAATGGTTACCGATTATTAGGTGATGTCGCTTTTGATGAAGTTTCAAAAAAGGCATCATTTATTACACCTGTTCCTGGAGGTGTTGGTCCAATGACCATAGCTATGCTTTTGAAAAACACATTATTAGCCTCAAAAATAAATAATTAAAAAAAAGTGATACCTTGTAAGAAATATCTAACAATTGAATGATTTTTTCTTTGGTGAAAATGCTGATTTTGTCCCTTTCTCTGGACAGCATATTTTAATAAGTGCTATTGTGATTACATTTGGCACAACATTAATCTATTGGGCAAAAAAACAATCGAAACAAACTCAATTTTTAACAGGTAATATTATTGCATCATCAATAAGTTTAACCGTTATTTTTGGATCAATATTAAATATTTATAAGCAAGATTTTAATTATCAAGAAGATCTTCCGCTTCATTTATGTAGTTTTCTAGCATTGGTTATTCCTATCCTTTCTTTCACTAGAAAATATATCTATTATGAAATCTTCTTTTTTTTAATTCTAGCAGGAACGCTTCAATCATTAATTACACCTTCAGACTATAATTTCCTAAACTTTACTTTTTTTAGATATTGGTTTGTTCATTCAGGACTTGTTTTATTTATGTTGTACGCAACGTTTATATATAAGATGAGGCCTACCATAAAAAGCGTATTTAAATCATTTATTGGAATGCAATTTTATATGATTTTGATGTTTATAATAAATTACCTTTTGGGTTCTAATTATTTTTACACCAATAGAAAGCCAGATGCAACTACTCTATTAGATGTTTTTGGAGAATGGCCTCAATATATTTTTGTAGTTGAATTAATTGTAATTCCTTTTTTCTTGCTAATTTATTTTCCTTTTTATTTAACTAGAAAAAAAGAATAAAACTACTCTTCTCTATTTACTAAATCAATAGAAAATGCAGGAAGACAAATAGCAATATATTCACACTCTTCTTTAAAAGGATTTGAATATTGAATTCTTATATTTTTTTCAATTTTTATAGATTGACCAGCTTCTAAAATGATAGTTTCTCCCTCTATAATGAATTGTTTTTTTCCTCTAATAATGAAGGTAAACTCCTCAAAAATTGGAGTTTGAAAAGGTTCACTCCATCCAGGTGGAGCAACCATGTGAGCTATACTGATTTTAGAATTTTTATCGGTTAAATTACCAAAATGTTCTGCAATAATTTTCCCATCGGATGTAGGAACAACAAAAGGTTTTTTTTGTATGATGAAATTTTTAGGCATAATTAATTAAACCAAACAATAAATGATTTCATTTTTGCTAAATCAGGAATTTGCTCTAAAGTAACTTTTTGATTACTAAATGCTTTTAAACCTAATTCTTGTTTGTCTATAGCTATTGTAACATTTAACTCATCAATAAATAATGTTGCTGAAGAAAAAGAAGATTCAATTTTATCAATAGTATTATTAGCTCTAATATCGGAAAAAGTAGCTCTTATATTTAACCCTGATTTGGTAATAAATCTATCATCAAAAACTTGAATACTCTTGATGGATGAGGATGAATCTAGCTGCTCTTTAGGCACTATAGTTAACAAATGTTTCCCATTCTTATTATATATCAAATACTCATCATCATCTTGAAAATAATTATCCCCGAGTGCTCCTTCACTCAAATTTGATACAATAGAATCATTTTTAAAAATATCAGGAAGTTCATTAATCAAAGTGCTTGAATTTAAATAACCTACTTTCCCTTTTTCAATTGAAAACCTCTCACTGTTAGAACAACTGAAAAGTATTGTGATAGTAAATAAAATTAGAGTTTGATAAATGTTTTTTTTCATTATTATTTTTTAAGAATCATTAGTAAAACGATACAAATACACTCAAAGTATTTCAATCATTAAGATTACTGTAAATATATGAAAAGAATCAAATTATCAGTTATTAAATACTATTATCTATCTATCCATTTTTTAAATTCCTTGACTCTTTCTCTACTAACTATAATTTCTGTATCAGAAAAGGAATTTAATACCAATCTAAGTCTACTATTAGTGTATGCAATTATATCTTTAATTGCACTAACATGAATGATGAAAGTTCTACTGACTCTAAAAAAATTTTCTGGATCTAGTTTGTCTTGCCAATATTCTAATGAATTATCTATTAAATAATTTCTATTTGATTGTGAATAAATGTATGTTGATTTATTTTCACTGTAAAAACATTCAATTTCATTTGTTGGAATTATTTTAATATGCTGTCCAATTTTAATGGTAAATCTCTTTTTATACTTCCTGTCTATTGGATTAATCAAGAGTTTACGAATGTCATCCATATTAACTTTAAGGTTAGATGATTTAGGCAGTTGTTTGTGATATTTATCCACTGCATTTTTTAATTCATCCTCATCTATAGGTTTTAACAAATAATCTATACTGTTTAACTTAAAAGCTTTGAGTGCGTATTCATCATAAGCAGTTGTAAATATAATGGCACTGTGAATAGGTAATTCCTCAAAAATTTCAAAAGACAATCCGTCAGATAGTTGGATGTCTAGAAATATTAAATCTGGTTCTTCATTAGTTTGAAACCAATTCAAAGACTCTTCTACTGAATGTAACATGACTTGAACTTCAATATCAAGTTTTTGTAACATTCGTCTTAATCTTCTTGCCGCAGGTTTTTCATCTTCAATAACAATTACATTCATATAACTATTAATTATTTTTCGTTCATGTATTCTTTGATCTTTTTATCTTCCCAACTTTTATTCATAAAAAGTAGGTTTTCTGAAAAAGTATTGTAAGTGTGAAAAGCGATAGCAATACCCCACCAAAACCAGAGAGAAAAATTATTTCCTTCAAAAATAGCTTCCTCAAAAGAATCACCTCTTTCAAGATCTTTATAAACTTTGTATGATGATAGCACAATGTTTACCATTAAATAAATAGTAACATGACTATAATATTTTTTTAATTTTTCAACTCTTTTTTTAGCTCTTAAATAGCTTTTATCTAGTTCTCTATTATCTAACTCCATTTTTTATTTATCAAGTATTTTACTATTTCTTTCATAATCTTTCCTCATCAATTCTTTAATTTTCTTTTCTTCCCAAGCACTTCCGAATAAGTTTTTAAAACCAAAAACACTTATCCAATGAAAGAAAATACCTATTCCCCAAAATAACCAGGTAGAATAAACACCAAAGTTTGTAAAAGATTCTGATAAACTACTATTATCGCTGTATGTTAATCCAAAAATAATTATACCACTAATAAAAATATTAATAATCATATATATTAGTAAGTGAGAATAAAAACCTTTTATTTCTTTAACTCTTTTTTTTGCATTTAAATACTGTTGTTCTTTTAAATATTCTTGTTCCATTTTGTTTTTAATTTTATTTATTTTTTTTCATGTATTCTTCAATCTTCTTTAGCTCCCAGTCTTTTCCAAAACCAATAGATGATAAACCTAATACCCTTAACCAATGAAAAAATAATCCTAATACGTTTCCAAATACAGCCCACCAAAACCAGTGATAACCTGGTGTTAATTTCAAGTTAATAAATATTAAAAATGGAAGTAAAAAAAACATTACTGTTACATGTGAATAAAAACCCTTAATCTCTTTAACTTTTTTTTGAGCATTTATATATTGAAACTCTTTATTATTTTTAAAATCCATATTATTGATATTTATCTTTTGAATCATTCATTATTTCTCTTATCTTTTTTTCTTCCCAGTTTTTACCCAAGAAAATATTAAAATTATTTGCCTCTAGTAACTGCGATACTAAGCCTATACTCCACCCAAATAACGGAAACCAAAACCACTGAAAATAGGGCATATAACTTAAATTTATAAAAATTAAAAAAGGCATTACTATTACGAAAGAGGCTAAGCTTGTGTAAAACTTTTTAAGTTTTTCTACTCGTTCAACCGCTAGTATATATTTACTATTTTCTAGATTTTCTGAATACATTGTGTTATTTGTTTTAATTAATAGAGGAATACTTACTTTAAATATTTTATGATCATTTTCTATGATTACATTTTTATCTGAAATCAATCCATATCTATCAGCTATGTTTCTAAGTCCTACCCTAGTTCCTTTACCTATAGCTTCTTTTGGGTTGATATTATTTTCAATAATTAAATAACTACCTTGTTCATATATTCTAACAGTTAATGGTTTAGAAGACGAGACTACATTATGCTTTAGTGCATTCTCTAAAAGTAATTGTAATGAGAGAGGGACAATCTTTAGGTTATCATCACTAACTGATGAAGGTATGTCAAACCTAACTGCATCTTCAAATCTCATTCCAAGCAATTCCATGTAGGTATTAGCAAATTTAATTTCTTGCATTAATGGGATAAGATCTTTATTTCTTTGTTCTAAAACATACCTGTAAACTTTAGATAGTTTTGTAGTAAATTTTTCTGCTTGATATGGGTTTTCACCTATTAAAGAAGTTAATACATTGAGACTATTAAACAAGAAATGGGGGTCTAATTGACTTTTTAAAGATTCAAATTTTGCAGTTTCTGTTTTAGCTACAATCTCTTGTTTTGTACTTTCATTTGTCATGGCGAGCTTCCAGTTAACCATAAAATCCTTTGCATGTAGAAAAGTTGAAACACCCAAGGAAAGCAAAATATAAAAAATATGGATATACAAATTAGTTCCCTTAAAAAATAATGAAGGGTCATTATTGCCAAGTACATACCAAGTAATATAATTTATTCCTAAAATTATAGGTACAGTATATAAAATAGTTCCTATAATACCTAAGGTAACTCGTTGTTTAGTTTGAGAAATCCAATCCCATTTAGTGTTTAAATAGTAATTGATAAATCCATTACCAAGACCTAACCCAAAAGAAAACATCCCAGCTATTAAAAATGAATATACTATTCCTTTTGTGTTAAATTGCTGAAAAATCAAACTAAAAATTACACCAAATATTATAGTCATTTGCACGCAAGTAATGAGATCTTTTTTTAAGCTTCTAAATCCAGAAATTTGATTGTTTCTCATTTTATTAGATTAAATATTTTATTGGTTAAATTTAGTTAAAGTTCTGAAACATCAAATAAAAGTTAGTAAAACTTAACTTCTAAAGTTAAATCTTCTTCTGCTAAAGTAAATTTTGAACCTAGATACGATGGTTGTCCAAAAGTTAGTTTACAGGAAGAACCATAATCTTCTGTGGGTATTCCATTTTCGTTAAAATCCATTTTGTCATTTTTATTCTTATCATGAAAGCAAATCACTGAATATTCTCCTTTATCTAGGTTTTCAAAAGTAACAGAACTTCTTCCATCTACAATATTTTCAGATTTAGCATGTAGCAGAGTTTTCATATGTGTTGCTTCGTCAAACAAAGCGAAAGAAACTTTTCCATTGTTATTTGAAGCATTAATAACTGTTACTGTAATTTTTTGTTTTGAAGTTAAAAAACTTCCAGTAATCGTCAATGCAGAAGTTAAAATTATTGCTAAAATTTTCATCATTATTTATTTTCAAATTTGTGTTGAAAAAATCAATACTTGTTAAATATGATACAAATATGCAATGATGATAGAGTTAATTAAAGAATAAAATACTGAGTTGTATTTTTTTTTGGATGAGCTGTAAGAAGTTTTATTTTGTAAAATTTAGTACTCTTCTAAACAAAGCTACAATAAATTTTAAAGGCGGCATTGATAACATAATTCTTAAATCTTCAATAAAACTAGTTTCTTCGTCAAGAAATCTAAAAACATTTTTTAATGAATTTCTTTGAAATAATGTAGAGAATAATTTAGAGCCTAGATGATTGTGAGAGGACAAAACATCTATTAATAATAAATCATACCACCAAAATCTAGTTTTTTTTCTGAAATGGGTAAAGTCATTTTCTGTTTTAAGAAACGCTATAAGTTGTATCGTTTTCTTAGAGGTATTTTTAAAAGTATATCCAGTACTAGCTTTTGTCCATCCTCCAACTGTACCTATATGTAATATGTTTTTAGAATTTTGCTTCCAGAATTTGTAGGAGGTCATAGGAATAACACCTTGTTCTGTTTCTGTGATAGTATATTCTGTTATAGATTTAGTAGCTAGATATTTTATCAACTCACTCTCATATTCCTCCTTAGTCAATACTTCTTTTGAGAACAAAGTATATTCAAATAATGCTTTGTTGGGCGAAATTGGTAAAACATACATAAACCTAGTATTCCTTTTTTGATTAACGGTAAAGTCCATAAAGGTGGCTGTTGAATCATCAAATAAATTTTTATCAGTTTCTACAAACCAACCACAAAAGTGTTGTAATAATACAGGGTATTTTTTTTGTAGTGTGTAATTTTTATTTAAATCAATACTATTTAACAATTTGGTAGTAAAATATTTACTATTAAGGGTTTCTACTATAGCACCATTTGTGCTATTCTTAATATTGACAACTGTATCCTCAATAAATCTAAAATTATTTTTAGTATTAATAATACTCCATAATTTATTATAAAAAACACCACTTCTAAGCATCTTGTATTTATATGATTGAAGAGGTATAGTGTTTTTATATATATTACTTTCAAATAATATTTTATCCCAAGACTTATGCAGAAGATCATCCCATTCTCCCTTACCATTTTCCCAAAAACACCAAGTTCTATCGTCAAAGTTTTTTTTCTCTTTATCAATTATTAGTATTGATGAATTATCGAAAAATGAATCATTAGCCATTCTATAAGCAAGCATAAGTCCTGATGCTCCAGATCCAGTAATAATGTAATCGTATTGTGACATTAAAAGATTAAAAAGGTGAAAAAGAAAATAGTGATTGCAACAAATATATGAATAGATACTTTCAAATTGGTTTTTATATTAATTTGACGATATAAATAGTGAGCTATACTTCCAATAATAAACCAAGCTATGTAGTTTTTTAAAGGAATGGTATTGTTCTCAAACTCCCAAAAATCTAATCTAGGAGCAGATACTTCTATGATAATATCTAGTAACATCATTATAAACCCACCAAGTAACGACAGAACAATTGTGTTTTTATGAATTAATGAACTTAGATCGGCTGTAATAATTGTTAAAACCGCCCAATTAAGACAAATTATTAGTGGAACTCCAGCAATCTTTAATCCTAAATTATCACCATAAGAATAAGATCCAAAAATCAAACCAAAATTAACCCCAAGAAATTCAGTTAAAAAACCTATTACAAATGGAATAGAAAAAGCAACCAACACCTTTTTAGAAAAATCATCTATATTCCAAAGAATAAGAATAACATACATGGAAAGATTTATTGGGGTTAATCTTAAAAACCAATCGGAATAGGTAGATAAAATACCTAATATACCTGAAATATTAAAAAGCCAAATAATAAAAATGGATATACTTATTTTGTTTTTTAAAATCATGCTTGTTTTAAAATTAATTCAGAAACAATTTTACCTGAAAGAAAACACAATGGGATACCTCCACCAGGATGAACACTACCTCCACAAAAATATAAATTTGATATATTTTGACTAAAATTAGGATGTCTCAAAAAAGCTGCAAATTTATTATTACTTGAAGCACCATAAAGGGCTCCCTGATAAGACTTCGTATTTGATTCTATTAACCTTGGGTCCAAAACCGTTTCAAATTCAATTAACTCCTCCAAGTTAACAGATAAAGAATCGGAAAGTCTATTTAAAACACCTTTTCGAACGTCATTAATAATAGTGTCCCAATCTTGACCAATGTTGCTAGGAACATTCACCATAACAAACCAATTTTCACATCCTTTTGGTGCATCTGATTTATTTTCTTTTGATGTAATATTAACATAAATCGTAGGATCATTATAAACCTTCTTTTTTTCAAAAATATAGGTAAACTCTTCCTCATAATTATCTGAAAAAAATATATTGTGTAAATCTAATGAGGGAAATTCTTTTTTTATTCCCCAATAAAATATTAATGCTGAACTAGATCTTGGTTGTTTTAATATTTTTAATGGCGGTTTCTGGTCTTTAATTAGATTTTTATAAGTAGGAACTACATCACTATTAGAAATTATAAAGTCTCCATAAAAATCATTCTTATTTACAGAGATTCCAACTGCAATTTGATTTTCTATAAGAATTCTATTTACAGTAGAATTAAAATAAAATTGAACACCCAAGTCTTGAGCCAACTTGTATATACTCTCCGTTATTGAATGCATACCTCCTTTTGGAAAAAAAGTGCCATAATATTGTTCTAAATGGGGAATCATAGACATGATTCCAGGAGTTAGGTAGGGAGATGAACCATTATAGGTCGCAAATCTATCAAACAACTGAATTAACTTTGGGTCATTAAAATTACTGGTGTTGTATTCGTGTAAACTAATATTAATATCTAAATTTCTTATATTAAATATCGCTTTCAATGTGTCTTTTGATAAATAAGTAGAGATTTTATGAAGAGATTTTTCTAAAAATAAAGAAGATGTTAGTTCGTACTTTTTTTTACTTTTTTTGAAGTAATTAACTAAGGTGTTTTTTTTAACATCAAAAACATTTGCAGCATCTGAAGAAAATGTATCGGTATTAGAGGAAGCTTTAAAAAAAGTTCCATCATTATAAAAATAATGGCATACAGTCTCTTTTTTTTTGTATGAGAAATAATGATTTATATTTTTATTTGAAATAGAGAATAATTCCTCAACAAATTGAGGCATTGTAAATAAAGAAGGCCCCATATCAAAACGATATCCTTTCTTTGATAATTCTGTTAACTTACCACCTGGATATTTATTTGCTTCGAAAACTGAAACCTGAATTCCTTTACTTTGAAGTCTTACCGCTAATGATAAACCAGCAATACCTGCACCAATAATAATTGCTTTCTTTTGAATTGTATCATTCAAGACTTACTTCCTTTTAGGTTTTTTGTAATATTTAAAAGGAACATACAGCATGCCAAAACATTCGCCGTCTTGTTTGTATAATTTCTTATGATGTATTTTGTGTGCTTTTCTTAAACCTAGCAAATACCTGTTTTTTGTATGTTTAAACCATTTGAATCTTTGATGTATTAAAACATCATGAACAACAAAATATGCAGCACCATAAAACATGATACCAAATCCTATTGCAGCTAAAAAATAAATTTTTTGCTCTAAACCAAAATATATTGATAATGAACTTGGTAAAGCAAAAATTATAAAGAATAAATCATTTTTTTCAAATAAGCCCTTATACTTAGGTTGGTGATGATCTTCATGTAAATACCATAAAAAACCATGCATAACATATTTATGAGTACACCATGTTACAGCTTCCATTATCAGAAATGTAACCATCGAAGTAAGAATTAAATACCCCATTAAATCATATTTAATTTGTACTTAACATAACTTCTTGCTAATAAATTAATTTTCATAGGGTCTGATATTCTTACCCTAGTTTCAATAATTTGTGAAGATGGGACATTATTTAATTTTTTCAATAATCTTCTGTAATACCTGTAAGCCATATAAACTCCAAATTTAGCCTCTACTGGTAATTTGAGGATACCATGATTAAATGCATAATTAAAATCATCTTCGATTTCCTGAATAATGAGTTGTTTAGATTCAGTATCTAAAGAAGTTAGATCTATATTAGGAAAATATGACCTGTTAAGTAATTCAAAATCATCTTTTAGATCTCTTAAGAAATTTACTTTTTGAAATGCAGAACCTAGTCTCATCGCTGCATTTTTTAATTCATTATATTTTTTTTCATCACCATCCACAAAGACTTTCAAACACATTAAACCTACAACATCAGCAGATCCATAAATATATTCATCATACTCCTCCTTTGAAGTATACGTAGATTTTGAGAGATCTGCTCGCATGCTTTTCAAAAAAGACTTTACAAGGTCATCTGTTATGTTATATCTTTTAACTGTTGCTTGAAAAGAGTTTAAAATTGGGTTAAGACTGATACCATTTTCAACTGCTTTATAATATTGATTTTCAAAATCATCTAGCAACTCTTCTTTTTTATAATCATGAAAAGTATCAACTATTTCATCGGCAAAACGAACAAAACCATAAATATTATAAATCGCATACCTAATGGTAGGTGATAACATTTTTACAGCCATAGAAAATGATGTACTATATCTCTTGGTAACCAGCTTACTAGTATCAAAACTAACTTGATCAAATAAATCCTTCATTAAACTCTTGTTTTTTTTATTAATTCTGCTGTAATTTTTCCTGAAATTAGTGAAGGGGGAACACCAGGTCCAGGAACAGTAAGTTGTCCGGTAAAATATAAATTTTTTACTTTTTTACTTTTTAATTTAGGCCTTAAAAAGGCTGTTTGCATTAGTGTATTAGCCATTCCATATGCATTTCCTCCATAAGAATTATATTCTTTTTTGAAATCATTTACACAAAAAGATTCTTTAAAAATAACACTATTTTTAACTTTCTGTTTTGTAATATTTTCAAATCTATCCATAATTAAATTAAAATACTTATTTCTTAAAGCTTCTGTATCTTCTAGGTTTGTAGCTAAAGGTATTAAAAAGAAACCATTTTCTTTGCCTTCAGGAGCAGTTTTAGTATCAGTTAAAGAAGTAAAATTTGCATAAAACAAAGGAGCTGATGGCCATTGTGGATCATCATATATTTCTTCAGCATGTTTATCAAAATCTGTGTCAAAGAAAAGATTATGATGGTATACGTTCTTTAATTTTTTATCAAATGCAACATAAAATAATAAAGATGAAGGAGCAAATGTTTTCTTTGACCAGTATGATTCTGAATATTGTTTGTATTTTGAATCTAACAATGATTCTGTATGATGATAATCTGCACCACTCAAAACCAAGTCTGTATCAAACTTTTCTCCATTTACTTTAATACCTGTAACCTTTCCATTATCAACAAATATTTTTTCAACATTGCTATTAGTTTTAAAAACTACACCAAGTTCTTCAGCTAGTTTTTTAATACCATCAACAACACTATACATTCCACCATCAGGATGCCAAGTACCAAGACCAAAATCGGCATAATTCATAAAATTATAAAATGCTGGAGTATTACTAGGTTTAGCGCCTAGAAATAAAACTGGAAATTCTAAAATTTTAATGAGTCTATGACTTTTAATTTTCTTTCTAACTTGTTTACTAACTGTAGAAAAAAATTGAGAAACTCTAGAAACTGTAGTAGGTGTAACTAACTCTAAAGGAGAAACTCCTGGCTTATAAACTAAATCTTCAATAGCAGTTTCATAGTTGTCTTTAGCTGAATTAAGAAATTTTTCTAAATGCTTAGAGCTTCCTTTCTCTTCTTTTTCAAACATTTTAAAGATATCATCTAAAGTACCATTAATAGCTAAAGAATCATCCTTTCCAAAGAAAACCTTATAAGCAGGATCTAATTTATCAAGTTTATAATAATCAGATGGTTTTCGTCCAAAATCAGCAAAAAAACGCTCAAAAACACCAGGCATCCAATACCAAGAGGGGCCTATGTCAAATATAAAACCGTCTTTTTTAATTTGTCTTGCTCTTCCACCTACTGATTTATTTTTTTCTAAAACGGTTACATTATAGCCCATCTTAGACATATAACAAGATGCTGATAATGAGGAAAATCCAGAACCAATTATGTATATATTTTTATTCATTAACTATGTTTGTTTAACAAATATAATTATTAGTCAAACAAGAAAGTGTTTTAAAAATTAATATTATATTTCTTTTAACAAATCCGATATAGTAGGGTACAATGATATTTTAGACTTAAAATTATAACTTTTAAATTCCATCGCCTTTCTTCCAATAGCAATTAGTGAATGGTTAGATTCATTTAAAATAGAGTCTATTTCATTAAAATAACCCTCTATAATATCATCATAAGGCCTAACAGTCATTGAAGTTACAAAACAAACATTTTCATCTATATCAAAAAAATAACTTAAGTTATCTAGGGGTAAACTTTGGCCTAGATAAATGCTTTTAAAACCTCTAAGGACTAATTCATAATTCAAATAAAGTAAGCCTAACTCATGAATTTCATTTTCGGGTAAAAACAAAACAAATATTTTATTAGTATTAACTTGTGTAAATCTTAATTCTTCTGTGTTAATTTGAATTTTTTGTGTAATTAGATTTGATATAAAATGCTCATGAGCTGGCAGTAATGTTTCAGTTTGCCACAATAGACCAACATGTTCTAAAAATGGAATAAAAACTTCTTTGAAAATATCTCTAAACGTTTTTTTATGTAGCAACCTACTATACGTATTGTTAAACAGAGATTTATCAAATTGAAACATAGACAATTTGAAAGAATTTATCGCCTCATCATTAATAGCAACTTCAAAAGCTAATTTTCTGGCTATAATCAATATTTGATCATCGTCCATTTTGGCAATTTTGGAAATTTTATAATTATTGTTATTTAGCAGTACAATATTAAGAAGCTTCTGTAAATTTTTATGAGAATAATGTCTAATGTTAGTTTCAGTCCTATCTGGTGTTAAAAGATTATATCTTTTTTCCCAAATACGTATAGTATGAGCTTTTATACCGGAGATATTTTCTAAATCTCTGATACTGAAATTTTTCTTTATATTATTCAAATTAAAGAAATTTTTAATTTTATTTTCAGTCAATATAATTAATTAATTTTAAAAAATAAATTAAAAATTTTGTAACTTTTAAAATACTTTATACACTGATATTATAATACTATTAGAATATTGCAAAACCAATTAGAAATAAAATTCTTAAATGATTTTGAAAAAAATCAAAACATTGTTCACAAGATTTGTAGAATCTATACTACAAATCAAGATGAGCATAATGATTTGTTTCAAGAGATAGCAATACAGGTGTGGAAAAACTATTCTAAATTTAGAGGAGAGGCTAAATTTAGTACATGGATGTATAGAGTAGCACTAAATACTGCTATTTCGTTATTTAGAAAATCAAAAAGAAAAATAAAAACACAAGATTTCAGTACTGTAAGTTACAAAATGGAATATGTAGACTACGATAACACAAAAGACCTTCAATTGAACGCATTATACAAAGGAATTAGAGGTTTAAATGATATTGAGAAAGCTTTAATGTTTTTATACTTAGAGGATAAACCCTACAAAGAAATTGCTCAAACTTTAGGTATTACAGAGGTAAACGCCAGAGTGAAAATGAATAGAACGAAAGAGAAACTTAAAAAAATATTAAACCCATAAAAAATTAAATATATGGATTTAGCTAATTATAAGAAGG
>Ga0213868_10003742_pt1 | contig 14095 bp, 23 predicted proteins | sample PICome_9_FD_160087 | JGI IMG/M metagenome (GOLD analysis project Ga0213868, IMG submission 160087) | Coastal seawater microbial communities near Pivers Island, North Carolina, United States - PICO127 | ecosystem: Environmental > Aquatic > Marine > Coastal | place: USA: North Carolina...
TACAAAAATCTTATTTGAAATTACACAAATATAATTGTGCTGATAAAGTAATACAAAATGGAAAGGTAAGCAAAGGATATATGTTCTTTGTTTTGAGATCTGTTTTTCTTAGATACAAAAGAGATAACAAAGGAATCTATAAAAAACAAATAGAAAACTTTTTATTTGAAGGTAATGACGTTCATGAAATTGAACACATAGAAAAATTTACTGAAGTAGATACACAAGAAAAAGAATTAGCATTTGGAAAGATATGTAGTAAAATGGATTCTGAGCTAGATAATTGGTATTGGTATGATAAACGTATATTTGAATTATATAGAGATACTTCAATGAGTATTAGAGGAATAGGAAAAGAAACAAAAATCAGTTTTGTAAATATATTTCACACACTAAAAAGAGGAAAGCAAATAATGCGAGAAAAGTTTAGTGAAGACTATGAAGATTATATAAACGGAGATTACAATAAAATCAATTAATATGAAACCACCAAAAGACAAAAGAACCAAAGCCTACAAAGAATGGAAAGCAAACTTTGATAAACAATCTAAAGGACTAGGCGACACTATTGCAAAGATCACAAAAGCAACAGGAATAGATAAAGCTGTTAAGTTTATAGCTGGAGAAGACTGTGGGTGTGAAAATAGGCAAAAAGAATTAAATCGAGCATTTAGGTATTCTACACCAAAGTGCTTAACTGAAAAGGAATATAATTACTTAATAGACTTTTTTAAAGTGACTGGATATAAAGTAACTCCTTTAGTTCAAAAAGAGTTGTTAAATATTTATAACAGGGTATTTAATAAAAACAAAGAGATTTCTTCTTGCTCATCCTGTATTAATAATCTATTAAACGAGTTTAAAACTTTACTTAAAACCTATGAATGAAATTAGACCACGCATTAACGGAAACAAAAAAGTAGCTTACGAGAATATAACCAAGAAAGAAACAAGAGTGCTTGTAATAGGAGACTTACATGAGCCATTTTGTTTAGATGGATATCTAGATCATTGCCAAGATACCTATGCTAAGTATAATTGTAATAGGGTTGTTTTTATTGGAGATGTGATAGATAATCATTATTCCTCATATCACGAGTCAGATGCAGACGGACTTGGAGGAGGTCAAGAGTTAGACCTTGCTATAAGTAAAATAGCTAAATGGTATGAAGTATTTCCTAAAGCTCATGTAACAATAGGAAACCATGATAGACTTATAATGCGTAAAGCACAAACAAGCGCAGTTCCAAAGAAATGGATTAAAGCATACAAAGATGTTTTAGAAGTACCACAATGGAAATTTGTAGATAGAGTTGTTATTGATGGTGTTCAGTATATACATGGAGAAGCAGGAACAGCTAGGACTAAATGCAGAGCAGATATGCAATCAACTATACAAGGACACTTACACACACAATGTTACACAGAGTGGTATGTAGGTCAAAACTTTAAAGTATTTGGTAGTCAAGTAGGTTCTGGGATAGATGCAACTGCTTACGCTATGGCATACGCAAAGAGAGGAAAGAAACCTGCTATTGCTTGTGCAGTAGTGTTAGGAGGACACACAGTAATTAATGAACTAATGGAATTATGAAAAAAAAACAATACACAACTAAAGAAAGGTTTAAGATCCTTGAATCTACAGTAGCAACTTTATATGTAGCTATTGAGAAACTATCTAAAAGAATAGATGGAATAGATGAGTTCCTAACTAAAGCAACAAAAGATTATGATGAAAGTACAGAAAAAAAGGCTTGATCTTTGTGCTAAAGACGGAAAGTATTTTGAAAAGTTATTTAAAGAAAAAGTTTTATCTAATAATTTAAAATGGAAAGAAGCAACTAAAGAGGAGGATTGGTATAAACATATAGACTGTTATGTTAATGGTTATGGTGTAGATGTAAAAGGCAATAGACATCTTGAGACTATATGGCTAGAGCATACAAATGTAAATGGAAATAAAGGATGGTTAAGAGGAGATGCTTATTATATTGCTATGTTTATAATGGAGCTTAATTGTTTTAGTATTTATAAAAGATATGACTTATTAAATTATGTAAACAAGAACACAAAAGGCGAATGCAATAATACATTAGAGTATTTAAAATTTTACACTAGAAGAAAATGGGGAAAGAAAGATAAAGTTGTAAAAGTTAAATATGATTATATAAAACATTTAGAACTAAAAAAATTATAATTAATAAACAAAATTGTTTATATTTACAAAAAAACAAGATGAGACAAGTAGTAGTAGAATACGATAATTTAGAATTAACATTAATAGGACAATTTTATGAAGGCGATGATTGCACTTATATGTATCCAGCTAGCAGTAGTGATTTTAATCTGTGTGAAGTGCTACATGGAGGAGAAGACATTATAGATATTTTATCTGATACTGTATTAACAGATCTAGAGATAGAAGCTATAAAAGAAATAGAACAACAGGAAAGAGATTATGATAGTACTATTTGATGCAGACAGTTTAGTTTATTCTTCTTGCTGTGGTGTTGATGATATACTTGATGAAGCCATAGGTAAGTTTGATGAGGTATTTATGTCAATTATAAATAGACTAGAAGAAACCTATCAAATAGAAAGAGTGATTACTTTTAACAATAGCAAAGGTAATTTTAGAAAATTATTAGATCCAAACTACAAAGCTAATAGAAAGAAACAAGAGCATCCTAAATTGTTAAATAAGATGCATGAAGAAATTGCTGCTATTTATTCAACTAAAAGTTCTTATGGTGTTGAGACAGATGATCTAGTTGCAACGTATTGGAAAACACTAACAGATGAGTTAGGACACAACAATGTAATGATAGTATCACTTGACAAGGATTATAAGCAACTACCTTGCCTTATGTACAACTATCACTATAAACACCAAGAGATAATAAGTATAAGCTACAAGGAATCTTTATATAACTTCTACGAACAAATGATAGTAGGAGATAGCGCAGACAATGTAAACTACTGTAAAGGGTATGGTAAGGCATATGCAAAGAAACTATTTAAAGATTGCAAGACACATTATCAATTTACAAAAAAGACATACGAGTTATTTAAAACAATATACAAATCAAAAGCAAAGTTAAAATACATACAATGTTATAACTTACTTAAATTAAGAACAGAATGATATACAACCAAGACTGTTTAGAAGCTATGAAAGAAATGAAAGACAATCAGTTTGACTTGGCTATTGTAGACCCTCCTTATGGTATTGGTGCAGATTTAACACAACAAAAATTAAGTGGTAAAAAAGGATTTACAAAAGGAGCAGGAACTTACACTAAATATCACAAAACTGATTGGGATAGTTCTGTTCCTACTATTAAATATTTTAATGAATTAAAAAGAGTTTCTAAAAATCAAATTGTTTGGGGTGGTAATTATTTTTTTGATTTACATTTATGTGGTGTTGTTATTTGGTACAAAGGAAATAGTGGAAACTTTAAAGAGGGGGAATTAGCTAAAACTAATATTAACACTTTTAAGATTTATCAATATAGTAGAGCTGATGCTTATATTAACCATTGTGATGTAAAAATACATCCAACACAAAAACCTGTAGCATTGTACGAATGGCTATTAATGAATTATGCAAAAGAGGGAGACACAATACTTGATACACATTTAGGTAGTGGCTCAATAGCTATAGCTTGTCATAATTTAGGCTTTGAGCTAACAGGATACGAAATAGACAAAGAATACTTTGAAGCAGCAAAGAAACGAATAGAACAACATAAACAACAAACACGATTATTTTAATGAGATGGTTTAGACCCTTAAAAAAAGATAAGCCTAATAAAAAACAAAAGGCAGCAAGAAGAAAGCAAAGAGAAAGATTTATAGAAGAAGAAAGAAAACCTAAAGTAAAAAGAAACGGAGTTTTAATAAAAGACAAGAACAATGAGAGCAAGTCAACCACACTATGAAAACGGAAAAGGATATGATGTTATAGACTTTGTTAAAGACTACAACTTAAACTTCAATAGAGGAAACATTATAAAGTACATAAGCAGAGCAGACAAGAAGAATCACGAACTAATGGATTTACTAAAAGCTAAAGACTATCTCGAAAGAGAGATTGAATATGTACGAAAATCAGGGACTAAAGAATGATATAATATATCAATTTTACCACATCACATTATACGATTACGAGAAAGGCACTGAATTAGACGAATTAAGAATTATCTTATTTGATTATGAAGACAAAGAAATGTACTTAGAATGTGAAGGAATTAAATTAGCAATAGAACAAATAGAATTTTTACAATTAATAGAAACAATAATATATGACAACGATTGAAATTAAAAACATAATAGAAAACGAATTAAACATTTCACTAGACGAAAACACAAGAAAAAGAGAAAACGTATATGCTAGAGCATTATACTGTAAGATCTCAAAAGACAAAACAAATAGCACACTGAAAGAAATAGGAAGACTAATAAACAAAGATCATGCAACTGTAATGCATGCTATCAATAATGTGTTTGAACAAATAGAACTATGCGAACCTAGACTATACCAAATATATCAAGAGTTAGTTGACTCCGATAAACTAAAAGCAATAGAAGAAAAATATATAGACTTAGTAGAAGAGAATGAACAACTTAAAGAAAAAGTTAAAGAACTACAAAAGTTTAGAAATAAATTCAAGACAAACTTTAGAACTGTATTTCATTAACAGTTAGATAGTAAAGTTGTTTTTAATATAGTAAGACACATCTTGACTTATCAAGTTATTTCAATAATACTAAAACTATGAAAAAGAACACACACGGAGGAAAGAGAGAAGGAGCAGGAAGAAAGCCTAGATCTAAAGAGGTAGAGTTAATAGAAAGATTAACACCACTAGAACCAAAAGCATTTGCAGCATTACAAAAGGGAATAGATGAGGGGGAGTTTAAATATGTACAAATGTTTTACAACTACTATGCTGGTAAACCTAAAGAGACTAAAGATATCACACTTAACGCTGAGCAGCCTTTATTTGAACTCTAAGAGACTTAAATGGAATTTGTAGTAACTACTGCTATAAAGAAATTATCTAAGCTAAAAAAGCGTAAAAAGATAATACAAGGAGGAACATCTGCTGGAAAGACTTTTGGTATTATACCTCTGCTTATAAACAAAGCTATTAGAGAATCTAACACAGAAGTTAGTATTGTATCGGAATCAATACCTCATCTTAGAAGAGGAGCTTTAAAAGACTTTCTTAAGATAATGATAATGACTAACCGATATAGAGATAATCAGTTTAATAAGTCAATGCTTAAATATAAATTCTTAAATGGATCTTATATTGAGTTCTTTAGTATTGAATCAGCTGATAAACTTAGAGGAGCTAGAAGACATGTACTATATGTTAATGAAGCTAACAACATTCCCTTTGATGCATACAACCAATTAGCAATAAGAACATCTGGTGATATATGGATTGACTTTAATCCAACCTCATCATTCTGGGCGCATACAGAAATAAAGAATAATAAAGACTCAGACTTCTTAAAGCTAACATACTTAGACAATGAAGCATTACCAGACACAATAGTTAAAGATATAGAGAAAGCTAAATACAAAGCACATAAGAGCAACTATTGGAAGAACTGGTGGAATGTATATGGACTAGGAGAAATAGGAAGTTTAGAGGGTGCATGTATTAAAGACTGGAGTGAAATGGTTTTACCTGAAGAGGCTAGACTACTTTGTTATGGTATGGATTTTGGTTATACAAATGATCCCTCAACATTAATAGCTCTTTATAAATATAACAATGCTTATATCTTTGATGAGGTGATCTATCAAAAAGGATTGCTTAATAGTCAGATAAGTAACTTACTAAAGACATATGAAGTTAAAGAACTTGTATATGCAGATTCAGCAGAACCTAAATCAATAGCAGAACTATCTAGCTATGGTCATATGATCCTGCCAGTAAAGAAAGGTAAAGACTCAATAGTCTATGGTATAAACCTCATCAATCAAAATGAAATATACATTACTCCTAGAAGCTCTAATCTAATTCATGAACTACAAAATTATGTTTGGTTGAAAGACAGAGAGGGTAACACACTTAACAAACCTTTAGACGCTTTTAATCATTGTATTGATGCGATGAGGTATGCATTGACTTCGCAAATGGACAATCCGCACAAAGGACAATACTATATCTACTAATGATAGCAAAAGACAAACTACTACATTTTATTGTTGGATCTTTTATATCCTTTCCTTTAATACTATTGTTTAATTACTACGGATTAATAATTAGTATTTTAATCTTTGCTGCTAAAGAGATAGTTTACGATTATGCCTTAGGGAAAGGTAACATGGAAGTTCTTGATTTTGTTTATTCATGCGTACCCGCAATTAAATTTATTATACTTTATAACTTATAAACGTTAAAGTTTTATTAAAAAAAAGTTATTAATAATTTTGTTAATTAAATAAATAGTTATATATTTACATTGTAAAACAATAACAACTAAAACAAATGAATACAGAAAACAAAATAATCAAAACAGTAAGAGAGCTTAAAGGAACTACAGTAGAAGGTAAATTAGTTGAGCCTTACAAAACTTTAGATGTTAGATTTATAAAATCACATTACAGATATAACGAAATTCTTGATTTAGTAAATAAAGGATATGACGTTGAATCAACAGTAAAAACTTATTACAACTAAAAACAAAACAATGAAAAAACTAAAACACTACTTAACACTAGCTTTGTTCTCATTTATATTATTAATAGGAACAGTATTATTCTTATCATTAGAATCTATTATACACAACTTAATATTTTAATTATGAAAAGAGACACACTTAACAGGATCAGAGAAAACATATCTATAGCTAGATACAATAAAGGTTATACACTATTACAACCAGAGGAGAAATTAGATGTAACAGAAAGAATAGTATTTATACTTAAAACAGAACTAGAAGATATGCAGGCAGAGGAATCATTTAACAGTAAGCTAACTTTAATTTGTTTAATTATAATTGGTATTGCTGCAATAATTTCAACTAAATTAATTTGATAGATAGAAGAACACAGATAGCCATGAGCTGGTGTTTTAAGAATGATATCAAGGTAATAGTTAAACCACTAACAAGAACAAGAAGACCAGATGTAAAATTAGAAATACATAGAGAAGGGAGAATACAAACAGGAAAAGAAATATATAGACAAGATAAAAAGTTAGCAGATAAGATTAGTCAATTGTACTTATACTTATATGATACATTAAGATAGTTTTTTAATTTGTTAGTTTAGAAAAGAGGGTTGCTTTATACAAAGTAGTCCTTTTTTTGTTTTTAAATAAAAGATTTTACATGGAGTTAAAATTTAAAGTTCCTCAATCACTAAGAGATATCCCTCTACATAAATATCAGGCTTACATAACAAAAGAGAATCCAACTGAAGAGGATAGCTTAAAATGCTTATTAGATATTGATAGACAACACATCAAACATATTAAGCAAGATGACTTTGAATTCTTAGTAGAACAATCTAAGAAACTGTTTAATGAAGAAACTCCTTTAGTAAGAACATTTAATTTAGATGGTGTTACTTATGGTTTTATACCAAACCTAGATGAGATTACTTATGGAGAAAACAAAGACATAACAACCTACCTAACTGAATGGGGGCAAATGCATAAAGCTATGGCTGTCCTCTACAGACCAATACACAAAAAGATAGGAGAGAAATATACAATAGAAAGTTATCAAGGATCTCATGTATATTCAGAGAGAATGAAAGAGATGCCTTTAAGTATTGCATTAGGAGCTAGTGTTTTTTTTTACACTTTAATAAAGGACTTGCTGATATATACCCAGAACTATTTGGAGATAGATTTGAAGAAGATGAGAAAGCACTCCCAGACCTTAGGAAAGGATTCGCAAAAAAATGGGGAAGTTACTCAGAATTATATACGCTTGCTCAAGGAGACATTACTAAATTTGAACAAATCACGAAACTTAGACTTCACCAATGTTTAATGTATTTAGCATTTGAAAAAGAAAAAGGAGAAGTAGAAACAATAATATTAAAAAGAAAATAAATGTTACAAGGATTTTATAACCTAACAGAAAAAATACAAGACACATTAAATCTAGATGTCAATGTAAAGACTATTACATATGGAGATATATTTGAAGTGGATCTAGATAAACAAACTATATTTCCTTTAAGTCATTTCATGATAACAGGTGCAACACTAGTTGGAAGAGTATGGAACTTCAATGTTAATTTATTATGCATGGATCTAGTTAATGAAAGCAAAGATTTTGTACAAGGTTATCCAGAAAAATTTAGAGGTAACAATAATGAGCAAGATGTATTTAACACACAATTAGCAGTAGCAAATAGATTACTAGAGTTACTAAGAAGAGGGGATTTATATTCTGATCTATATCAAATATCAGAAGGATCTCAACCAACACTAGAGCCTTTTGTAGATAGGTTCGATAATAAGCTAGCAGGATGGTCAGTTAGCTTTACAGTTGAAATTCCTAACGACATGACTATATGTTAAAATATAAACATCTACAAGAAGAGCTAAGAGACTTTGGTAAAAAGGTTGTAAGGCTATCTAGATATAATTTAACTAGAGGCAAGCACAATGTATCAGGGGATTTATATAAAAGTATTAAATCATCTCTTAATGAAATAAGTAGAGGTTTTGAAGTAGAGGTTGAAATGGATCAATATGGTTTGTATGTTGATCAGGGTGTACATGGAACTAAGAGCAGTTATGTAACAGCTAGAAACTCACCTTATAAATATAAAAGCACCTCTGGTGTTATAGGGTTAGAATACAACACAGGGATATTTGCTAAATGGGCAAAATCCAAAAAAATAAGATTAAGAGACGAAAAGGGTAAATTCCAAAAAGGTAATTATAAATCAATAGGATTTATTTTAGCTAGATCAATAAAAGAAAAAGGAATAAAACCAACTATGTTCATGACTAAAGCGTTTAGAACTTCTTATGTAGGTTTAGACAAAAAGATATCACAAGCAATAGCTAAAGACATAGCAGAAGATATAAAACAAGATAATAAAAATACTAAATAACAATGGCTAAAATTAATGTAAGGAGTCCATATTTCGTAAACCTATCAACTACGAATTTAACAAGCGCACAGATAGAAATACAAATCTATATAGATGGAGTAAATACTTCATGGCAAAGCAGTCCACAATATAAACTATCCTCAACTGCTATAGATGAAAAGGTAAACTTTGAAATAGCAGAATTAATAAAGGATTATATACCAGCAGCATTTAATGGAACATACCCTAACACAACAACAGCAACAGATGATTATACAACAATGTATGTTGATTATAGAATTACAGAATATATAACAGGAGTAGCTCAGCCTCCTGTTGATACATTAGGGGTAAGAGCATTTTATGGTTATGGTTATTTTGAAGATGGTGCTAATCCTCAACTACTACAAGGTTACTTACAATCTAACACAACAATATTAAAGCCTGATGATAATGCTTTGAAAGTTCCTGTAGATAACGAGAATACAAATTCAGTTGCTTTCTTTTATAACAACGAACAGATATATTCTTGGACACCAATATCAAGTCCAAAGATACAAGATCAAATTGTTTATGTAAGTACAGCTTCAGCAGATGTAGATGATTATAGAGAAAGAGTAGAGACTTCAGGAGGAACGTTTGAAGACAATGCTTGCATACAAAGTTTTCTAAGAAACGAAACTATATATCCTGTTGATGAGGTTATAATAGATGGTGTAGATGGTATTACAGTTTTAAGAATACAAAATATACAAGAATGTAAATACACTCCTTATAAACTAACTTTTATAAATAAATTTGGAGTATATCAGGATATTTGGTTCTTTAAAAACTCTAGACTATCAATGTCAACTAATGAGGATAAATATAAATCAAACATACTAACAAACGGAACTTACAATACTTATGATCCACAAGTTAAGCTACTAACTAAAAACGGTAATCAGAAATTATCTCTTAATAGTGGTTATTATCCAGAGAGTAATAATGAAGTATTTAGACAACTATTTTTAAGCGAGAAAGTATGGATTGAATACAATAATAAAACATTAGGGGTAACTATAAGTAATAAAAATATCAGCTATAAAAATAGCCTAACAGATAGTTTAATTAATTACACTATTGGAGTTGAATTTGCTTTTGATACAATAAACAATATAAGATAAATGCAAGTAGTAGAATTATATATAAATAATGTTAGAGTAGATTTATTTAAGGATGAATCTATAACCTTGACGGACTCAATACAAAATATTAAGGACATCAGTAAGGTTTTTAGCCCTTTTACACAACAATTTACATTGCCAGCATCCTCAACTAACAATAAGATTTTTAAGCACTTCTACAACAACGATATAATAGATGGATTTGATGCTAGATTTAGAGTAAGCGCATTAATAAAAATGAACGGATCTGATTTTAGAACAGGGCAAATAGTTTTAAACTCTGTAGATATGGAGGACAATAAAGCTAAGTCTTATAAAATAGTTTTTTATTCTGATACAGTATCTATAAAAGAAATATTTGGAGAGGATGAATTAAATGCATTAGAGCCTTTATCTACTTATGATTTCAGTAGAAATAGTCCTAACATGCAAAACGCTTTTCAGTTTGGTTTACAATCAGATGGTGTTGTTTCTACAGCTCCGTCTAATAGAAATATAACTTTACCTTTAATTAGTGTAAATGAATATTATGGATATGATTCTACAGATACTATTACTTATTCTAATTTACATTCAGCTAGTTTTTTTACACCACTTTCTGGAACTCCTTTAGGTGTAAGAGATAATTTAAAGCCAGCTATAAAAGCAAGATTAATAATAGACGCTATAAGAACACATTACGGAATAGAGTTTAATATGGCTGATGAGGTTATAAATGGTAAAACAATAAAATCATTTTTTGCATCAGATGTATTTGATGAATTATATTTATGGCTACATAGAGAAGCAACAACTGTAACACAGCCTGAGGAAGATCCTCCAGTATTTGGAATTAATTATGATTTTTACGGAGCTAAATGGAACGCAGGTACTGACTATTATATTTATTCTAGTGGTACTGGTATTCCTTCTAATTTCATTTCTGCTAATGGACAGTTTACAATTTTAAAAGGAGAATCATTTTCTTTTAGAATAATACTAAGAAACAATACAGCAGATTTTCTATATAACTTAAAAGTAGTTGATAAGATAACAGGAGAAATATTATTTGCTTTTACTGATCAAGAAAGTATTAATGGTGTTAATGATACTCTTGTAATTAGAGAATTAACATCTGGAACTCTAGAAAGCAGAACTTATGATTTAGAATTTAGAACAGATACAACAACACAAAAAAGCTGGGTAGGTGGATTAACTGTAGGTATGACAATAACCTCAGCAGTACAGCCTACTTGGATAGCAAATTACACATCTGTTGGAACTCCTAATTTTCCAGTAACTATGTTTCCTGATATTTGGATTCAGAACTATGTTCCTAAAATGAAAGTAATGGATTACCTTACAACTATATTAAAAACTTTTAATCTTACTGCATACACGCTAAGAGGATCTAGTAAAATATATATACAGACATTAGATGACTACATGACTTTAGGTAATTCTTATGATATATCTAGAAATATTAAAATAGACAAAAACACAGTGGATAGAAACATTCCTTTTTCTAGGATTAATTTTATGTACGAAAATGCAGTAACTCAACCTAGTCTAAGGTTTATAAATAAAAATGTAATTCAGATGGGGAATCTAAGATATTCAGCACCTGAGAAATATGAAGGGGAAACATTTAATTTGAAAGTACCAGCACAAAGAGAAAGTTTAATAAATATAGTAGAAGACGGAACTAGAAACATTACTGGTATAGTTTATGCTTGGTGGGTAAACGGAGAGAACCCTGCTAAGACTACTTTAGGTAAGCCTTATTTCTTTTTTAACAGAAATGTAGACACAACAGCATATCCTATATTATCACAGCAATACACGCAGTATAATGCTCCAGCAAATGTTAGTGCTGATGGAAATCATACTTTAAATTTTGGAATAGAGGTAGATGAGTACACTAATGAAGTAAATCAAAATAGTTTATTTAGTAGGTTTTATTCTCAATATATAATTCAATCTTTTGAACAGCAATCTAGAATTGTAAAATTTAAAGCAATGTTGCCAATGAATATATTACTAAACTATAACCTAAATGATACATTTATAGTAAACGGACAACAGTATTATATAAATAGCATAAAAACAAATTTAACAACACAGGAAAGCGATCTAGAATTATTAACTAAGCAGACGGATTATACAGCGTCAGTATTAACATAAAGATATGATATTATTTAAATTATTAAAATCAAATGATTTTTATGGTTGTACAGAAAACATAGAAATCGCAAAAGGAAAATACAAAATGCCTGAAACATTAAAAGAAGGCTACGAGCAGATTAAAAGAAGTATTAAATGGCAAACAAGAATTAAGAACTAATGGCAAAAGAAGAAGTAGTAATAAATATAACCACTGACACAAAAAAAGCCTCATCAAATGTTAAGGGGTTAAATAAAGATATAAAACAAACAGGCACAGCTGCAACAGCTGCTGGTACTTCAGGATCTGCTGCTTTTCAAATGTTTGGTGGATCAGTTGGAAGGCTTATACCTATGTTAACAGCTTTAAAAGCTGCATTAATATCAACAGGTGTTGGCGCTTTAATAGTAGCGTTAGGAGGCTTAACATCAATTTTATCTAAAGCAGCTAAAAACTCAGTATCATTTGGAAAAAGTCAATCTAACTTAAAAGCTATTTTATCTGGTAGTATTGAAAGCACAGAAGTATTAACCGAAGACATGGAAGCATTAACGCTTCAAGCTAAAAAATTAGGGGCATCTACTGCTTTTACAGCTTCAGAGGTTTTAGAATTACAAACTAATTTAGCAAAAATTGGATTTACAACAGATGACATTCTAAATGCAACAGGTGCAACTTTGGACTTTGCAGCAGCATTAAATGTTGATCTAGGTGATGCAGCAGCATTTGCTGGATCTGTTGTAGCTTCATTTGGTTTAACTACTGAAGAAACACAAAGGGCAGTAGATGTCTTAGCTTTATCGACTTCAAAATCTGGTTTAGACTTTAATTCTCTTAGAGAATCAATGAAAAATGTTGCTCCTGTTGCTAATTCTATGGGTTATTCACTAGAAGAAACTACGGCTTTATTAGGGATTTTAGCTGACAACGGGATCAAAGGGGGAAAAGCTGGAACAGGTTTAGCAGCAACTATGATAAAATTAAATCAAAAAAGTATTGATTTAACAGATGCCTTAAATGATGTTACTGAAGCTGGTAAAGGTTCAAATCTTGCCTTTGAATTGGCAGGAGATGTAGGTGGTAAAGCTCTTCTTGCTTTAGCAGGAAAAGGTGCACCTGCAGTAGATGGATTAACTGGAGCTCTAAATGCAGCAACAGGAGCATCAAAAGAATTAGCTGCTATACAATTAGATAATGTTGCTGGGGATTTAACTATATTAAATTCTACTTGGGAAGGTTACTTATTAACGCTAGAAGATGGCGCTGGTTTTCTAACTACTATAATGCGAAAAGCTATTCAGTTTCTAACTGGATATTTAAATGTTGCAACAAAATCAGTATCATTTTTAAATTTTGCTTGGACTGAATTAGTATCAACAATAGATAAAAATTCTAAAATAACTATAGGGGTAGCAGGTGCTTTATTTAATACTTTAAGTGGATATATTAAGCAATTTGCAAATCAGGCTTTGTTAGAAATTGCTAAGATTCCTATAATAGGAGAAGCTATTGATGAAAAGAAAGCAAGAAAAAATATCCGTAAGGCTAAGGATTTATTAAAAGAAGCTAATCAGGAATTAGCTGATGTAATGGAAACTTTTGAAGATGAAGATACAGAAAGAAAAGGTTTCTTTGCTAGATTCCAAGAATCAGAGGATGGTAAAGAAAGAGAAAAACAATTAAAAGCATTAGAGCTTGCTAACG
>Ga0213868_10003745_pt1 | contig 14089 bp, 6 predicted proteins | sample PICome_9_FD_160087 | JGI IMG/M metagenome (GOLD analysis project Ga0213868, IMG submission 160087) | Coastal seawater microbial communities near Pivers Island, North Carolina, United States - PICO127 | ecosystem: Environmental > Aquatic > Marine > Coastal | place: USA: North Carolina | collected...
AGATACTCGATTAGACGGCTGGGACGGTTGTTCTGGATATCATTATTCTGATGATGAAATTTATGGTTTTTCTCACACACATCTTAGTGGAACTGGAGTATCCGATTATGGTGATATTTTATTAATGCCAACAAATCAAGCTATTTTAAATAATGGTGCTAATGGTGAAAAAGGATATAAATCTAAATTTTCTCATAAAAATGAAGTTGCACAGCCGGGATATTATAAAGTTCACTTGGAAGATACCAATATAGATGTAGAATTAACGGTTTCTAAAAGAAGTGGTATTCACAAATATGATTACCCCTCTTCAAAAAACCAAGTACTAATCTTAGATTTAGAGCATCGAGATCAATTGAATGATTTTAATATGTCTATTGTTAATGATAGGGAAGTAAAAGGGTTTAGACATTCTAAAGCGTGGGCAACTAATCAATTTCTTTTTTATTATATAAAATTCTCTCATCCTATAAAAGATCCAGATAGACTCTATGAGGTGTCACCAACTAAAGAAAGTTTTGAGTTTATAAATCCAAATAATGAACCTGTTTATGTTAAAATTGGTATTTCTGCAGTAGATGAAATAGGTGCGAAACAAAATTTAGAACAAGAAATTGGAAAAAAGTCTTTTGAGGATGTTAAAAGAGAAGTACAGCAAAAATGGGAAAGTCAATTACATAAAATAGTAGTTGAAGACAATAACCAAACCAATAAAGTTAATTTTTACACTGCAATGTATCATAGCATGCTTGCTCCAAACCTATATCAAGATGTAGGTGGTAAATATCGAGGAATGGATTTAAAGATTCACGAAACCAATGATTTTAAGTACTATACTGTTTTTTCTCTTTGGGATACCTACCGTGCAGCTCATCCTTTGTATACCATTATAGAACAAGAGAGAACTAATGACTTCATAAATACATTTTTAGCAAAATTTGATGAAGGAGGTATTATGCCTATTTGGGATTTGGCTGCCAATTATACGGGGTGTATGATAGGGTATCATGCGGTGCCTGTTATTGCAGATGCCTATCTAAAAGGAATTCGAAATTATGATGCAGACAAAGTCTTAGAAGCTATGAAACATTCTGCAACACGAGACAAACTTGGCTTAGATTCTTATAAGAATTTAGGTTTTATCCCTGTAGAGAAAGAGTCAGAATCGGTTTCCAAAACACTAGAGTATGCCTATGATGACTGGACTATTGCTCAGATGGCCAAGGCTATGGGTGAACAAGAAGATTATAAAACCTTTCTAGAGCGATCTCAAAACTATATAAATGTATTTGATCCAACTACTAAGTTTATGAGAGGAAGATTCAGAAATACGTGGTTTGCACCCTTTGATCCTTATGAGGTAAACTTCAATTATACAGAGGCCAATTCTTGGCAATATAGTTTTTATGTTCCTCAAGATATCACTGGTTTTATGAATTTATTAGGAGGAAAAGATCAATTAGAAAAACAATTAGATAACCTATTTACTGCAAATGATAAAACTTCTGGTAGAGAGCAGGCAGACATTACGGGGTTAATAGGACAATACGCTCATGGTAACGAACCTAGCCATCATATGGCCTACTTATATAATTTTGTAAACAAACCCTATAAAACCCAAGAAAAAACACGTCAGATCTTAACAGAATTATATACCAACTCACCCGATGGAATTTCTGGAAATGAAGATTGTGGTCAAATGAGTGCTTGGTATATTTTTTCTTCCTTAGGTTTTTATCCTGTCACTCCTGGATCTAATCAATATATTATTGGAAGTCCTTTGTTTGATAAAGCAACCATTCATTTAGAAGATGGAAAGTCATTTACAGTAAAAGCTAAAAACAACTCTTTAAAAAATAAATACATCAAAAATGTGAGGCTCAATAACAAGGCCTATCCATATTCTTATATCAAACACACTGATATAGTTCATGGTGGGGATTTAGTTTTTGAAATGACAGATCGTCCTACAAATTGGGGAACAAGTGATGATTTTATTCCTTCAACAGAAATTAAAGATCATAAAATAATTCCTGCACCTTTTATCAAAAAAGGAGATATTGTTTTTAAAGGGAGTACATTGGTAGAATTAGCATGTGTTGAAATAGATGCTGATATATTTTTCAGATTAGGTCATAAAGGAGGGTTTAAAAAATATACTGAGCCTTTTACTGTAGATGAATTTATTAACCTCTCTGTTTATGCTCAAAGGGGAAATAAAAAAAGTGCTGTAATTTCAACTGATTTTTATAAAAAAGACCCAAACCTTAAAATTCAGTTATATACAGAATATGAAAACCAATACAATGCAGGAGGTAATGATGCCCTAATTGATGGTATTCTAGGAACAGAAGATTTTAGAACAGGAACTTGGCAAGGGTATTCTGATACAGATGTCCATGCTATTGTTGATTTAGGGAAAGTAAAGCAAATTAATAATGTAAAACTATCATTTTTAAGAGATCAGCGATCTTGGATATTTCTACCTAAAGATTTGAAAATAGCCACTTCTTCAGATGGGGTGAATTTTAAAAAGTATAAAGATTGGAAACTTAAACCCCCTACAAATACAGACGATATAAAAATTGAAACCATGGATTTTTCTAAATCAACAAAAGCTAGGTATATAAAAGTTTTGGCAAAAAATTATGGAGATGTCCCAAAATGGCATTTAGGAGCTCCTTTTAACGGAAAAGCCTGGATATTTGTAGATGAAATTCAAATTAAATAGTAAAAAATGAAAAGAAGAAACTTCATTCAAAAAGCATCGTTGTCTACTTTCGGGGTAGTTGCATCAGCTTCTGTAGTTGCATGCAATACAGATAAAGAAAAAAACAACGTTAGTAGTATTGTCAATTCAACTAGTTTAGAACCCATAGTAATCGCTACGTGGAATGTGCCAAATGCAACAGCTAAAGCGTGGGAAGTTCTTCAAAATAATGGTAGTTCTTTAGATGCTGTAGAGCAGGGATGTATGATAGAGGAGGCAGATGTTAAAAATTCCTCTGTTGGAAAAGGAGGAGCACCAGATCGAGACGGTAATGTGACCCTAGACGCTTGCATTATGGATAAAGATGGAAATTATGGTGCTGTTATGTGTGTTCAAAATATTACACACGTTATTTCTTTAGCTAGAAAAGTAATGGAAAAAACGCCACATGTGATATTGGCTGGAAAAGGTGCTGAGGAATTTGGATATGAACAAGGCTTTAAAAAAGAGAATTTATTAACTGAATCCTCAAAAAAGGCTTGGGAAAAATGGAAAGAAACTTCAGACTATAAACCTGTCATTAATATAGAAAATCATGACACTATAGGAATGTTAGCTATTGATCATAACGGAGATATTTCTGGTGCTTGTACCACAAGTGGTCTTTCCTATAAAATGGCAGGTAGAGTAGGCGATTCTCCAATTATTGGATCTGGGTTGTTTATAGATAATGAAATAGGTGGAGCCACAGCTACAGGAATGGGCGAAGAGGTATTAAAAACTGTTGGAAGTTTTTTAATAGTTGAGCTCATGCGCCAAGGAAAAACTCCTCAAGAAGCTTGTGAAGAAGCCGTTAGAAGAGTGGTGAAGAAATCTGGAGATCGTTTTAAAGATTTTCAAGTAGGGTTTATTGCCATTAACAAACAAGGAGAAACAGGAGCTTATTGTATTCACGAATGGTTTAATTATAACGTGTACAAGCAAGGAGAGAACAACAATTATAAATCAGCATATTTTAATAAAGCCTAGTTATGTCTTCAAACAAATCATACAGAAGTGCACTTATCTTTTTAACCACCTTGTTTTTTCTTTGGGGGTTTATTACCGTATTGGTAGATAGCTTGGTGCCAAGATTAAAAGATGTTTTTGAAATGTCTTATGCTAAAACAGTTTTAGTTCAGTTTGCCTTTTTTACAGCTTTCTTTGTTGTTTCTGTTCCTGCAGGAGCTATCTTATCTAAGATTGGGTATAGAAAAGGAATTGTCTTAGGACTTGTAGTTATGGCAATTGGATGTTTACTTTTTTATCCGGCAGCAGAATACAGAAACTTTACTATTTTCTTAGTTGGTTATTTTACCCTTGCTGGTGGTATTACGGTTTTACAAGTAGCTGCTAACCCTTATGTAGCTTTGTTAGGATCTGAAGAGGGTGCCTCTAGTAGATTAAATCTATCACAGGCCTTTAATTCTTTAGGAACAACTTTAGCACCTGTAGTAGGTGCCTTGTTTTTATTGAGTGATTCTGTGAAGAGCTCTGAAGAAATTAATGCATTATCTGCTATAGAGAAAGTAGATTATTATGCAGCAGAAGCAGCAACAGTTCAAACACCATTTCTACTCATAGCCTCATTTATTGGAGTACTGGCAGTTGTTTTTGCATTTATAAAATTGCCAAAAGTAATGCAGGAGAGTCCTAAAGGAGGGTATTTATCCTTATTAAAAAATAAGTTGATGTTGATGGGAGCTCTTGGTATTTTTTTATACGTAGGAGCAGAGGTTGCTATTGGAAGTTTTTTAGTAAACTATTTTAATGATATGAATTTAGCAGTTGTTGTAGCTGAGAATGAAACGATGATGAGAATCGCTAATAGTATTGCTAGTACGTTCAATAAAACTTTTTCTAACTCAGATCCTAAATCTTTACTAGGGATTTTTATTATTTTCTATTGGGGAGGTGCTATGATTGGGCGTTTTGTAGGTGCTTACTTAACAAGAATATTACCAGCAGGTAGAGTGTTAAGTCTTTTTGCGTTGTTAGCTATAGTAATGATAGCTGTTTCAATTACTACACAAGGATTACTATCTATGTGGTCTATTTTGGCTGTTGGATTATTTAATTCTATTATGTTTCCAACAATTTTTACCTTAACCTTAGAAGGTTTAGGAGATTTAAAAGCCCAAGCATCAGGTATATTGTGTATGGCTATAGTAGGTGGTGCTATTATTCCTTTTGTATTTGGAGGTCTGATTGATAATTTTGGATTCAAAACTGCCTTTATTTTAACTCTATTTTGTTATGGATATATATTGTATTATGGAAAGCTAAAGTCTTCATAGTTTTAGACCAAACATATAATACAGTTAGAAACTTATAAATCTATACGCCTTATAATAAAAACAAAGAACCCGAAATATAATTTCGGGTTCTTTGTTTGTAGTAGGAATCTGTTTATTTTCTTTTTGCTTGTTGTTCTTGAGCTTGTTTCATTGCACTGTCTAATCGTTGTCTAAACTTACTCTTTTCCTTTTCTGGCTTTTTCTTGTTTTCTTCTATTTGAGCATGAATTTTAGCTTCATCAATTACAAAGTTTTTAATCACTAACATAATGGTAATGGTTAACAAGTTGGAAACAAAGTAATATAAACTCAAACCACTAGCATAACTATTAAAGAAAAACAGCATCATAATAGGTGAGAAGTAGATCATATATTTCATCATTTTCCCCATATCAGGCATTCCCTCTTGAGCAGGTGCTTGCATATTCGCTTGTTGACTTTGATTCATTTTCATATAAAAGAATATAGCTGTAGAAGCTAAAATTGTAAATAAACTTACATGGTTTCCGTACCAAGGAATATCAAAAGGTAATGTGAATACACTATCATAGGAAGATAAATCATTAGCCCATAGAAACCCTTTCTGTCTAAGAGATAAATTTGTTGGGAAGAATTTAAATAATGCAAAGAATACAGGCATTTGTAGTAGAGCAGGAATACAACCAGACAACATACTTACTCCTGCTTTTCTTTGAACTGCCATGGTTTCTTGTTGGCGCTTCATTGCATTTTCTTTACCAGGATATTTTTCATTTAATGCATTTAATTCTGGGCGAATTACTTTCATTTTTGCACTTGAAACATACGATTTGTATACAAGTGGAGACATAATGATTCTGACAACAATCGTCATTAAAATTATGATTAAACCATAATTACCCATAAAACCTTCTAGCATTCCAAATATGGGTATAAATATCCATCTATTAATTGTTCCAAAAATACCCCAACCTAAATCGGCTGTTTCATTTAAATCGGTTCCTTCATATTGTGATAATTTAGTATAGTCCGATGGACCATAATACCACTTCATATTATAATTTAGTTCTCCATTAGATAGCTCTAAAGGAGTTTTTAAAGTATATTTTTTTGTAAATACGGTATCTATTGTTTCGTCTTTAACTAAATCTACAGAGGCAATAGCAGCGTTATTGAAAGCTTTATCAGACAGCAATATAGAGGAGAAAAAATGTTGCTTATAGGAAACCCAGTCCATATTGTTTACAACCTCGTTATCTTCTAAGCCCAAGTACTCAACTTCATTATCTGTCTTGTAGTAATAATAAGAATACATTGTATTTTCAGTTCGTAGGCTTTTCTCATGACGATATCCTTTGAGAGACCAGTCTAAATTAATAGTATTAGATGAATTTATTACAGTACTTAAACCTTGTGATCTTACAGCAAAGTTTACCATATAATCATCGGTCATTTCATATCTATATTCTAAAAACTGATTGTCTGAGACCTTCAATTTCATTGAGAGCACCTGAGATGTACCATTATTTGAAAATGTTGGCTCAAAAAATAAATCTTTAGTGTTTAATATTCTATTGTCTGTGGTTCCAAAATTTATATTAAAACTCGCATTATTGTCTTTAATCATGTGTAAAGGCAATGAGTCATAGGTTTGAAACCCTTTAATAAGTGCTTCAGTTATTTGTCCTCCTTTATTGTTGATTTTAAGAAGTAATACCTCATTTTCTAAGGTGGTAGTTCCTTCGGAACTATTCACTATACTATAAGCAAAAGCACCTAATTGATTTTGAATTTCAACTTGTTTAAGAGAGTCATTTACAACAGGTGGCAAACTAGTTGCATTATTTTGAGATGCTGTAGCCTCAGAATTTATTATTTGTTCAGTCGTTGTTTCTGTATTTGGAGTAATCTCTGGTTGTGTAGAATTCATCCACCAAAGTAGAATTCCACCGATAAGAATCATTCCGATAAATGAATTAACATCAAATTTTTTTTCTTCCATATTTTAAAAATGTCAAGTTGTCATTTTTGCTTTCTATATATTTTAAAAAGCGATGACAAATGTAGTAAAATGCCTCCTTATTACAGGAATATCAATATTATAATTAATTATTATACATAGTGCAAACAGTATTCCGTTATTTAGAATGTTGTAAAGTAGCTTTTACAAAATCAACAAATAATGGATGCGGATTTAATACTGTACTTTTATATTCTGGGTGGTATTGTACACCAACAAACCATGGATGATTAGGAATTTCAACGATTTCAACCAGTTTAGTTTTCGGATTTACTCCAGTTGTTTTCATACCGTTGGCTCTAAATTGCTCTAAATATTCATTATTAAACTCATAACGATGTCTGTGACGTTCACTGATCATTGTTTTATTGTAGGCTTTAAATACATTAGATTCTTTGGAAATTTCGCAATCCCAAGCTCCTAAACGCATAGTGCCTCCTTTTTTTGTGACATCTTTTTGATCTTCCATTAAGTTAATCACTGGGTGGGCACAGTTTTCATTCATTTCAGTTGAACTAGCATCTTTATAGCCAAGAATATTTCTGGAGAACTCTACAACAGCCATTTGCATTCCCAAACAAATTCCAAAAAAAGGAATATTATTTTCTCTTGCATACTGTACTGCTTTAATTTTTCCTTCAATACCTCGATCACCAAAACCAGGAGCTACTAAAATACCATTCAAGCCTTTAAGGTGTTCAGCAATATTACCCGATGTAAGATCTTCAGAATGTATCCATCGAACGTTTACTTTAGTTTCGTTTGAAGCACTTGCATGATTTAGTGCTTCTGAGATTGATTTGTAAGAATCCTGTAATTCTACATATTTACCTATTAAACCTATTTCTACACTAGATTTTGGATTTTTATATTTATCTAAGAAATTATTCCAAGCCGTTAATTGTGGTTGTTTTTCAGAACAAAGTTGTAGTTTATTTAAGACTACAGTATCTAGTCCTTCTTCAAACATTAAATTAGGGACATCGTATATTGTAGATGCGTCTATAGATTGAATTACATCCTCTGTCTTTACATTACAAAATAATGCAAGTTTTCTTTTTATGTCTTCAGAAATTTCATGTTCTGTTCTACAAACCAATACATCAGGGTTTATTCCACTCTGCATTAATGTTTTAACAGAGTGCTGTGTTGGTTTAGTTTTAAGCTCACCAGCTGCAGCTAGATAAGGAATCAACGTTAAATGAATAACAATTGCATTTTCTTTTCCAAGTTCCCATAATAATTGGCGAACAGATTCTACATATGGTAATGATTCAATATCTCCAACTGTTCCCCCTATCTCTGTAATAACAATATCAAAATCTCCAGTGTTGCCTAAGATTTTTACGCGATGTTTAATTTCATCTGTGATGTGAGGAATTACCTGAACCGTTTTACCTAAAAATTCACCTTTTCTTTCTTTCTCAATAACAGATTGGTAAATTCTTCCTGTGGTTACGTTATTAGCTTGTGAAGTAGGAATATTTAAAAAACGTTCATAATGACCTAAGTCTAAATCAGTTTCAGCTCCATCATCAGTAACATAGCATTCACCATGTTCATATGGATTTAAAGTCCCAGGATCTATATTGATGTAGGGATCTAGTTTTTGTATGGTTACTGAAAATCCTCGTACTTGTAAGAGTTTTGCTAAAGATGCAGCTATGATTCCTTTTCCAAGTGAAGATGTTACGCCTCCTGTTACGAAAACGTATTTGGTATTGCTCATGTTTTTCTTAGGTTTGAGCAAAAGTACTAACTCTTGATTTTCTCACAAACAAAAACACTAAAAATTAAGTAACAAAATGCCATAATTGTAAAGATTAAAAATATTTTTAATTTTTTTAGACTTAGTATTTGTCAAAAATAAAAACAGTTGTATATTTGCGCACGCTTTTAGCGAGGCGAAAATCGTTAATAATTAAACAATAAATAATAATACTTTTTAAAAATATAGACAATGCCGAAAAGAACGTTTCAGCCATCAAAGAGAAAGAGAAGAAACAAACATGGTTTCATGGAAAGAATGGCTTCTGCTAATGGTAGAAAAGTATTAGCTCGAAGAAGAGCCAAAGGGAGAAAAAAGTTATCTGTTTCATCTGAATCCAGACCAAAAAAATAATGATTAACAATATGTTAATAATATAGGTGTTGCTTTTATAAGTAACACCTTTTTTTATATCATCTAGCGAAGTATTTTTACAAACATAAAACACAAATAAATATTCATGCCAAAAAAAGCAGATTTAAAATCTATTTTAATTATCGGTTCAGGTCCAATAGTTATTGGTCAGGCTTGCGAGTTTGATTATTCTGGATCACAGTCTCTTAGATCTTTAAGAGAAGATGGAATTGAAACGATATTAATTAATTCTAATCCGGCAACTATTATGACAGATCCTTCAATGGCTGATCATGTATATTTGTTGCCATTGACTACCAAGTCTATTCTAAAAATACTTAAAGAACACCCTCAAATCGATGCTGTGTTGCCAACAATGGGTGGGCAAACAGCACTAAATCTGTGTATTGAAGCTGATGAGAAAGGTATATGGGAGGATCATGGTGTAAAATTAATTGGCGTAGATATCGATGCTATTAATATTACAGAAGATCGAGAGAAATTCAGAGAATTAATGCTAAAAATTGGAGTTGGTATGGCTCCACAAGCTACAGCTACATCTTTTCTTAAAGGTAAGGAAATTGCTCAAGAATTTGGTTTCCCTTTATGTATTAGAGCCTCGTATACTCTTGGAGGTGCCGGAGCCGCTATTGTTTATGAAGAGGAAGATTTTGATAAATTATTACGAAGAGGTCTTGAAATTTCACCAATTCATGAAGTGATGATTGATAAAGCGATGATGGGATGGAAAGAATATGAATTAGAATTACTGAGAGATAAAAATGATAATGTTGTTATCATTTGTTCAATTGAAAATATGGATCCTATGGGAATTCATACTGGAGATTCCATTACAGTAGCACCTGCAATGACTCTTTCTGATAAAACGTATCAGAAAATGCGTGATATGTCTATTAAAATGATGCGTAGTATAGGAGATTTTGAAGGAGGTTGTAATGTTCAGTTTGCGGTATCTCCAGATGAAAAAGAGGAGATTATCGCAATTGAAATTAATCCACGTGTTTCTCGGTCTTCTGCTTTAGCTAGTAAAGCTACAGGATATCCTATAGCCAAAATAGCAACTAAACTTGCCATTGGGTATACTTTGGATGAATTAGACAATCAAATCACCAAGTCTACTTCAGCATTATTTGAACCAACATTAGATTATGTTATTGTTAAAATACCGCGTTGGAATTTTGATAAGTTTGAAGGATCAGATAGAACTTTAGGGCTTCAAATGAAAGCTGTTGGTGAGGTTATGGGTATTGGTAGATCTTTTCAGGAAGCTCTTCATAAAGCTACTCAATCTCTTGAAATTAAAAGAAATGGATTAGGTGCTGATGGGAAAGGGTATAAAGATTATAACCAAATTATAGATAAGTTAACTAATGCTTCATGGGATCGTGTTTTTGTAATTTATGATGCCATAGCGTTAGGGATTCCTTTGAGTCAAATATATGATATTACAAAAATTGATATGTGGTATCTAAAACAGTACGAAGAGTTATTTCAACTTGAAAAAGAAATAGCTACCTATACCATAGATACTCTAGATAAAGAGCTGTTATTGGAAGCTAAGCAAAAAGGATATGGAGATCGCCAGATAGCTCATATGTTAGGTTGTCTAGAAAGTCAGGTCTATAAAAAAAGAGACCAACTTAATATTCAAAGAGTTTATAAATTAGTTGATACTTGTGCTGCAGAATTTACAGCCAAAACACCGTATTATTATTCTACTTTTGAGAATGCTGTTGAAACAGCTTCTGGAGAGGTATATGTTCACAATGAAAGTGTAGTTACTGATAAAAAGAAAATTGTTGTTTTAGGATCTGGACCTAATAGGATTGGGCAAGGAATAGAGTTTGATTACTGTTGTGTTCACGGAGTTTTAGCAGCAGCAGAATGTGGCTATGAAACCATCATGATAAACTGCAATCCTGAAACTGTTTCTACAGATTTTGACACAGCTGATAAATTGTATTTTGAACCTGTTTTTTGGGAACATATTTATGATATTATTAGACACGAAAAGCCAGAAGGAGTCATAGTTCAATTAGGAGGTCAAACAGCTCTTAAACTAGCTGAAAAGTTAACAAAATATGGAATAAAAATAATTGGAACAAGTTTTGAATCTTTAGATTTAGCTGAAGATAGAGGTAGTTTTTCTACATTATTAAAAGAAAATAATATTCCTTTTCCAGAATTTGGTGTAGCAGAATCTGCAGATCAAGCATTGGCTTTGGCAGATGAATTAGATTTTCCAATTTTAGTAAGACCTTCCTACGTTCTTGGAGGGCAAGGAATGAAAATTGTAATTAATAAAGAAGATTTAGTAGAACATGTTGTAGACTTATTACGCAAAATTCCAAACAACAAACTATTGTTGGATCATTATTTAGATGGTGCGATAGAAGCAGAGGCCGATGCCATTTGCGACGCTGATGGAAATGTATATATCATTGGTATTATGGAGCATATCGAACCCTGTGGTGTTCATTCTGGAGATTCTAATGCAACACTTCCAGCGTTCAACCTTGGTGATCTTGTAATGCAGCAAATCATTGATCATACGAACACCATAGCTACGAAATTAAATACTGTTGGGTTAATTAATATCCAATTCGCTATAAAAAATGATATTGTTTATATTATTGAGGCCAACCCTAGAGCTTCAAGAACAGTTCCTTTTATTGCTAAGGCATACAAAGAACCTTATGTGAATTATGCGACCAAGGTAATGTTAGGAGAGAAGAAGGTAACGGATTTTAACTTCAACCCACAATTAGATGGATACGCAATAAAACAACCCGTATTTTCATTTAATAAGTTTCCAAATGTAGATAAAACTTTAGGGCCAGAAATGAAAAGTACAGGAGAAAGTATTTTGTTTATAGATAGTTTAAAAGATGATAAATTTTACGATCTATACTCAAAACGTAAGATGTATTTAAGTAAATAAGTATGATTACATCACCAATAAAAAAAAGCAACCTTAGGGTTGCTTTTTTTTATTGATTTAAGTTTTTTAGAAGTATATCAAAATTGAATATTTAATAATTCTCCACTTATTTGCAACATCAATAACTCTGCTATTTTTGCAGCATATTTTGCTTGATTCCTATTCAATTCTGAATTGATAAAATTTAATTGAGCTTGTCTAAATTCAATAGATGTGGCTTGACCAAGTTTGTAATTTTCCTGTGTTCTACTAAAATTATTCTTGGAGGTAAGAATATTGTTTTCTTGAACTTGGAAAATGGCTAATTTATTTTGATAATCATCCCAGGCATTATTGAAATTACGTTCAATATCTATAATCATAGCTTCTTTCTCTAATGCCTTATTTTCTAAATCTATTTTAGCATTAGTAACTCGAGTAGCTGTAGCACCACCATCAAATAAATTCCAGCTTAAATTAAGACCGCCAGAAAGACCAGTATTGGTTGATACGGCTACAAAAGAAGCCGCATTATTATTTCCTTTATTCCATCCATAAGCTCCTGTTAATCCTATGCTTGGCAAGTATCCAGATTTGTTAGCTTTTATAATAAACTTATTAATCATCAAATTTTTATCTAGCTGTAACAGTGATACATTATTTGATTTCATTTTATTAATTAGGTCATTTTGATCTACATCTAATTTAAAATCAATAGAGGTTTCTACATTAAATTCTGTGCTAATTACATTTCCTAAAACTACATTTAAATCACGTTTTGTATTTACCAATTGTTGTTTTGCATTAATAAGGTTAATACTGTCATTATTCACATCTACCTGTGCATTCAATACATCTAACATCGTTCCTTGTCCATATTCAAATTGATAGTTGGCTCTTTTAATTCTATCTTTTGAAATGGTAAGCGTTCTTTCTAGAACATTTACACTTTCTGATACTTGTGCTACATTGTAATAAACTGCATATAATTGAGCGATTGTATTTTCAATAGTCTCTCTTGCCTGTAATTCAGATAATTTATAAGTCTCTTTTAACCTCTTATAATTATAATATCTTCCCAATCCGTCAAATAGTGTGTAATTTAAATTTATGGAAGCGTTGTATCGAGAACTTTTAGCACCATTTAATTGGGTAGTTTCTCCATTTGCAAATTCTGCTTCAATATTGTCTTTGTTAAAAGTAGCACCTGAAGTGCTTGTAACTGTTGGTAAGTAACCAGAATTTAAAAGACTAGCATTATTTTTTGCAATTTTTTTAGTGTTTGAAATAATTTTGATTCCATAATTATTTTCTAAGGCTAATTCAATAGCCTCAGATACTGTTACTATTTTTTGAGCAGTAACAGCGCTAACATAAAACGATAAAAAAACTATGATTATTTTTCTAATTTTCATTTGATTAATTTATTCTCTAGTGACACGTTCTACCTCTTCTTTACTAATTTTATTACCCGTTTGAAGCCATTTTAAAGTTGTTTTTACATTATTACTAAAAGAAAGGAATATTGGTAAAACAACAAGGGTTAGTACTGTAGCAAAACCAATACCGTATGCAATAGATATAGCCATAGGAATTAGAAATTGTGCTTGTCTACTTTCTTCAAAAATTAAAGGTGCTAAACCAGCTACAGTGGTTATTGAAGTTAGAAAAATAGCTCTAAACCTAGCACGACCTGCCTCGTACAGAGCATCATCAAAAGACAATCCTTCTCTCAGGTTATTATTAAATTTTCCAATTAATACTAAACCATCATTTACCATAATACCAATTAAAGCAATGATCCCAAGCATCGATAAAATATTTACTGGATAATCATGAATCCAGTGCCCCCAGGCTACAGCAGGTAAACTGAAAGGAATTAAAAACAATAACAATAAAGGTTGGCTGTAGCTTCTAAATGTGAATGCGATTACAATATAAATTAACAAAAGAGCAGATAGCCCAATTGGGGTTAATGAAT
>Ga0213868_10003749_pt1 | contig 14084 bp, 4 predicted proteins | sample PICome_9_FD_160087 | JGI IMG/M metagenome (GOLD analysis project Ga0213868, IMG submission 160087) | Coastal seawater microbial communities near Pivers Island, North Carolina, United States - PICO127 | ecosystem: Environmental > Aquatic > Marine > Coastal | place: USA: North Carolina | collected...
AAAGACTTTGCACGATCAAACAAAGATGTTTCAGGGAACAAGTATAACAAAAGCAAATCCCGCAAACTTTAGTTTTGCAGTTCATCTAACTCAAGAGAAGGATGAATCAATTGTAAAAAGTCTTTTAACAGATTACGATACTAGTAATGGAGAACAGTTATTAAAATCTTTTGATCTATATATCGTAACGAGTGAAAGCACCTTTAAATTAGAAGGGTGCGTAATTACAGAAGGACAGTTCAATTTAGAAAAAACCAGTCCATTAACATTAGAAGTTAGTGGAGCTGCACAAAAACTAAGTAGAGTGGGAAATGCTAGCTTTTCGCTTCCAGGTTCACTGGTAAGCGCTAGTTCGACTAGAACTCCCACCGTATCCTTGCTAGATGTAGAAATAGATTCAACAAATGTATCTAATTTAATTACTACTACATTGCAAGTGCAAAATAATATCAATTGGACTCCTTATGAGACATTACAGAATAGTTTGTCTGTTACCAATGCAAGTAATGCAATGTACCCGACAACTTATACATTAGGAGAAAGAGTAGTGAGTGGAAATATTACACAATACATAACAAGTAATAATTCTAATACTTTTCAAACTTTTGATACTTCAGCAAATATAGCTGTAAAAACCATAGTAAATGGTTCTACTTTTTTAAACGCTAATCTTACAGGATGTATGTTTACAAAAAGAAATAGCATAGCTGAAACTTATAGGCAGACTTTTGACTTCAGATTAGTTAATAGTCCTGCAAATTTAGGAACCATTATAACATATTAGGAGACAACAAATGGATTTAAAATCATTACTGGTAGACAGTAAAACTACTTGGGCTGAGTTCCCAGGACTAGACGGATTTGAAGTGGAACTTGCAAATTTGTCAAGAAAAGAATTAGTAAACTTAAGAAAAAAGTGTACTACAAACAAGTTCAATAGAAAAACAAGAGCTTTTGAAGAATCTTTAGATGATGAAAGATTTGTAAAGGAGTTTACAGAAGCAACTGTTAAAGGTTGGAAAGGATTTAAATTAAAATACTTAGAAGATCTATTACTCGTTGATTTAAAGGGGCAGGATGGAAATGCAGAATTAGATTACTCTTTAGAGAATGCACAGCAACTAGTAGAAAACTCATCTGAGTTTGATAACTGGCTCAACGAGGTAGTCTTTGATTTAGAAAACTTTCGTACAAAACAATCAGCAGAAACTGATAAAAAGCCTGGAAACATTTCTAAATAATTCAGACGTAGGAATGACCAAAGACCAGTATCTCATGATGTGTGAGCAAACTGGAGAAGAAGTGGACTGGGAAAAATGCCCTCCCGCGTGGGAGGATTTTCCAGATATAGTTACCGACATATTAAATATATTTAATAGTTTAGGAGACAGAGTCTACCCAGATATAGGGTATGTAGGAAAAGATTTTACCAATTTAAACTTTCTTATGGAAAGATATACAATACAGGAAAAGGATATAGACTTTGTATTTAATACAATACTGTGGTTAGACAGTAGAGCTATCGAAAAATCTCAGAAAAAGTTAAAAGCTGAGTACGATAGAATGAAGCGAAAATAAATGGCAGACGGAAAAGTAAAATTTGAAATAGAAGCAGGCGTTAAGGGTAATTCTCTTAAAAAAGCTGCTGATCAAACCAAAAATTTAGGAAAGCAAGTAAAAGACACTGGATCTAATTTCAAACAAACTAGTAAAGAAGCAGATGGATTTCATAGCGTTGAAAAATCTATGTATACCACTACGCTTAATAGCACTAAAGCTTTTTCTAAACAAGCTCAAAGTATCGGAGGCGGTTCTTCAGGGCTTGTAGGAGCTTATGCTACACTAGCTGCTAACGTTTTTGCTGCCAGTGCTGCTTTTCAATTCTTAAAAAATGCTGCAAGATTCGATATTCTATCTCAAGGTTTAGAAGAATTAGGAAATCAATCAGGAAGAACTCTTAGCATAGTTGCAAATAATTTAAGAGAAGTTACTGGAAGTGCAATATCCGCAGAGGAATCCTTTAGATCAGCCGCACTAGGTATATCGGGCGGATTTGGCCAGGAAGAATTAGCAGGACTAGCCAAGATAGCAAAAGGAGCTTCCGTAGCTTTAGGAAGAGACTTAGGGGATGCTTTTGACAGGCTAACAAGAGGTGCTATAAAACTCGAACCAGAAATTTTAGATGAATTAGGTATTATGGTTCGTCTTGATGACGCAGTAGAAAACTATGCTGTGGTCCTCGGAAAATCAGCTTCTCAGCTTAGTCAGTTAGAAAGAAGACAAGCGTTTATGAACGCGATCCTTGAACAAGGTTCAATAAAATTTGGAAATATCGCAGAAAAAGTAGATAATAATCCTTACGATAGACTATCAGCCGCTTTTAGAGACTTAACAAAAGACATAGGAGCTTTTGCTAACGTAACTATTATTCCTTTTGTAGAACTACTAGCTAATAATATAGGAATACTTATAGCTTCTTCACTTTTATTAGCAAGTACTTTTGCTAAGCAAATGATCCCTAGTTTACTACAAGGGGGCCAAGCAGCTGAAGCTGCTGCTAATAGATTAGGACAACTCGCCTCTCAGCAGAGAGCAGCTGCAGCAAGTCAAGTAACTAAGGGAGTTGCTTCTTTATCCGGTAGCATAGGTACTAAAGAAAGTAGAGATGCAATAAAAGCAATAAAACAAAGTAACGGGCAACTCAGAGTACGAAAAGACTTAATAGACAGTTTAAAAAGAAGTGAGAGAACTTACCAACAACAAATCAAAGCTGGAGAAGCATTCGGAAGAGATCTAACAAAGGACGAAATAACTTTAAAGAAACAAAAGTTAGCATTACTACAGGCAGAAATAAATAAACTTAGAGAACTTCAAGTAGCTCAAAACGTGGGGTTTACTTCTTCTTTTGCAGCAGATTCAGCGGATATTAGAGGGTTACTTTCAGGCAGTATAGGAGATATCTTAGGCGGTCAACAAGGAAGAACTTCAATAGAATCCTTAAAAGAGTTACCAAATGATTTCAAAAAGTTAGGAAAAGAAACTACAGCAGCTTTTTCATTACTTGGCGATAGTAGTAAAAAGTTAAAAGGTGCAGGAAAAAGTGCTAATTTCTTTTCTTTGGGTTTATCAAAAGTAAGACTAGGCGCTACGGCAGCAGCAGGCGGGATAAGAATATTTGGAGCTGCCCTTTTAAATGCTATACCTTTTATAGGACAAATAATCTTTGGGATTAGTATTTTAGTACAGCTGTATAAGAAAATGACTTTTGACGAACAACAAGAAAAAATTAATAAAGCATTAGAAGATTACGAGGTCATATTAGAAGGGGTAAACGGCAAAACAGAAGAATATAATAGAGTCTTATCAAAAGTTGAAGATCCTTTCTTAAAGATAACTCAAAGTTTTACTGTTGCTTCAGGACTAATCGATGAAACCATAACACAACTTGAAGAAATATTAAAACTACAAGCAGAACAGAAAAAACAGGAAGAAGAAAGTCCAGGTTTTGGGTCAAAAATGCTTAAAAATATTTTTAAACTATCAGGGGCTTTACCAAGACTAGCTGTTGCAACTTATGACTATTCTCAGTCAATTAAACAAATAGAAACAGATCTTCAAACAGCTTTTGGTACTGATTTAAATGTAAAAGAATTTAGAAAAGCCGATGCTTTAGAAAATCCTATAATGCAAACTCTTCTAACCATAAGAAGAGACGGCCCAAAAATAATAAATGATATATTAGATACTAAACTGAATATAGACGAGTTAATTGTAGCAGGTGACGTAGATGCTACACTAGAAGCAGTGAGGAAAGCACTTAACGAAACTAAAGAAAGTTTAAAGGATGTAGGGCCTGCTCTTAAAGGATTACAATCAAGCTTCCAAGAATCAGAAAAAGTATTTAGTCAATTTTTGAATAATGCTTTTCCTAAAACAAAATGGGATGAAACTACAAAAGCTATAAAATCAACTGTTATCGAGCTAAAAGCCTCTTTAGAAGAACTAGGCAAAGCCTATGGAGAAGAACTCCCAACAACTTTAGCAGACCTTGATTTAAGTAAGTATTCAGAAGAACTTCGAGTACAAATTGCAAGTACTATAGCAGGCATAGGCCCTACATTATCTAAATTTTTAGATCCTGAGTTTGCAGGAGCAGGAAAAAAGTTAGAAGATGCTTTAAAAACTAGGAATGACCTTCAAGAGTCTATAGCAAAAAGAGAAAAAGAGATCGTACTTATGGGGGCTGAAGAAGCCAAAAAGGCTGAGAATAGTTTAAAATTTAGAAAAGTGCAGTTAAAGTTTGCTAATCAGCAAGTAAATGCAGCCACTGACTTAAATACACGTAGAGGAATAGCATTACAAACATTAGAAACTGATTTAGAAAGTCTACAAGAGGGCGCTAGAACACTAAAAGCCAGTAACGATATAATTGCAAATAGAATAAAGTTATTAAGTAAGACAACTAAGTTCGGAGACTCATTAGAATATAGTTTAGAGCAACAAAATATTATACACGAAGAAAATTCTAAACAGTTAGAGAAAGAAATAGACTACTTCCAGACTTTATTTGATAATTCAGTTGCAAAAGGTGAAGCAGATGTAGAAATAGCCCAATACTTAAATAAGCTTAGAGCAGATAATAAAAAAATAGAAGATAGTATTTTAACTACTGAAGAGATACTACTTAAAGGAAAACGTGCAGAAATAAAACTACTCCAACAAGAATTAAAAATGTCAAAAGAGTTGAGCAAAAGTTTAGCAACTCAAGCCGAAAATCAACTTAAATTACAGAACTATAGAAGGGGAGCAGATCTTGAGCTTCAAACTCAAAACACTTTTGAACTAGAACTAGAGGCTGCAAAAGAAAAGAAAAGATTAGCTATAGAAGAAGCGGAGCTAAGAATGTCTTTGCTAGACGTAGAAGCTGCAGTAACAAAACAAAGATTACTAACAGTTGCGGCAGAACTAAGACAAGCTGGAAAAATAGAAGACGCAGAAAAACTAGAGTCAGCAGCTAATAGAGCCGACCAAAATATATCTAGAGCTAGAGCAGCAATAGTAAGTACTATTCAATCTATACGTTCAACTTTTGAAGTAGAGATAACTAAAGCATTTACTAATAGCCTCTCTGATACAAATATGGGATTTGTCTTTGAAAATCTTGCAAAAGTGGTGGCCGCAAGAAGTTCAAATGTTTTAGAAACAGAACTAACAAAAGCAGGCGAACAAGCATATGCAAAAATAAAAGACGCAGGAGGAACAGAAGACCAAGCAATAGCCGCTAGAAAAGATGCAATAGATACTCTAAGAGACGATCCAAATAGTGCAGCTAATCAGGCCGCAGAAAAATCTAAAGAATTAAATCTAGGAGATATAAAATCTATTATTACCCCAATGACCGAGGAACTTAAAAAATTAGGGCCAGAAGGGGAGTATGTAGCAGCAGCTACAGCAGGAATATTCTCTATAGCAGACGCTTTTACCACATTACAGGGCGGAGCATTAACAGCGGGACAAGCTGTTCAAGCTGCAATGCAGATAATGACAGCAGTAAACTCAACTATGCAAGCATATAGTAAGCAAAGAATTGCTGAAATTGATAAGCAAATAGAGGCAGAGCAAAAAAGAGACGGTAAATCTGCAGAATCTGTAGAGAAAATAAAACAGATGCAGAAAAAGAAAGATGAAATTGGTAGAAAAGCTTTTGAAACGGATAAGAAAATAAAGATCGCAAGTGCTGTTATGAATACTGCAGCTGGTATAATGCAAGCATACGCAAACTATGAACCTATAACAGCTACAGTATTATCAGCGATGATCGGTGCTTTGGGTGCTGCTCAGATTGGTATTATAAAGAAAACTCAATATCAATCGACCGCTACAGATACTACGTCTGCAGGTACTGCTTTATCAATAGGAAAGCGTTCATCAAATGTAGATGTTAGTCAACGTACAACAGCGGGTGAGCTTAACTACTTAAGAGGCGGAAGAACAGACGGCACTAACTTAGGCGGAGCCGGTGCAGCCATGGGTAGAAAAGGGTATGCAAACGGTGGAGAAGGAATTATAGTTGGAGAAAGAGGGCCTGAGGTTATTACTCCTTCTGCCCCAGTAGATATCACACCAAACTTTGCTCTAGGCGGAGGAGAAACAAACGTTAACTTTACAATCAATGCAGTAGATGCAGCGGGTGTAGAGGATATATTAATTAATCAAAGAGGAAACCTTATTAGAATGATAAGAGAAGCAGCCAATGAGAACGGAGAAGAATTTTTACCTACTATCGATCCAATGGCATATGGGAGTAAAACATAATGGCATTTACTAGTTTCGCAAATCGCTTGCCAGACCCAAATTATAAAATCACCGAAGCTGGAGAAAACTCGTCAAGTGGACTTGCAGGACCAGGCTTTAAAACGGTTAAATTTGAAAGCCAACAGCCTACTTCATTCACAAGAACAAATAGTGGTAGAGTGATAACTCGAGCAATAGTTGGGCACAATTGGAAAATTAATATAACATACAATCCAATGACTCGAGATCAGTTTGAGCCCGTATACTCATTTTTATTAGAGAAGCGTGGTAGACTAAAGCCATTTTTTGTGGCGTTACCGCAATATTCTTCCAGTAGAACAGCAACTTCTGGCACTATTAGTGTTGATGGAGCAGCAACTGCTGGAGCAACAAGTATAAAAGTAGATGGGTTTGGTAGCGTAACAGGAGGTTTAAGACCTGGTGATATGTTTACTATAACTGATTCTAGTAACTCTAATCATAAAAAGATTTACCAAATAACAAGAGTTGCAGACAACACAAACAGACTAACAACAGATACAATCGCATCAGATGAGAGAAGGTACTATATAACTCCTCCACTTGAAAAAGATGTATCAAATAATTCAACACTCGTATACTCCGAACCTTTAGTAAGAGTAGTACAAACAGCTGACATTCAAGAATATAGTTTAGGAACTAATAACTTATATTCTTTTGCACTTAACTTAGAGGAAGCACAACCATAATGCCAAAAAGAGATATACCAACTAATGTTGAAAACTTACTAATAAACAATGAGCCTTTTGAATACGCTCATTTAGTAAAGTTTGAGAGACCTTTTAATCCGAAAGACGGAGAATTTCGTACAGGTGCGAATAGATACGTTTATTTAACAGATGGAGCAAGAGATATATCCTACGATGGAAATATCTACAGAGCGCATCGTTTGCAGTCCGTAGGAAACTACTCCGAGACTACTGTAGCAAGAGCTACAAATATGTCTTTAACACTTTCAGGAGAAGACTTAGGGCTTTCTTACACTTTTAAAGGTAGTCAGACTGGAGCAACATTAAGTGCAGCTACTACTGGATTATATGATGGTAGTGAAGAAGTTGATTTTGTAGAAGCAGGATTTAGAGAAGGCGACAAGGTAAAGATAGTAAGAACAAACGGACAGAACTACTCCAATGGAGATAGTCATAGAATTTTTATCATTTCTTCTTTTTCAAATAACAATCAAGCCATAACATTAGCAGTAACAGGAACAGATACTGATGATAGTACTTTAGAGACTATTAGCAATCAAAATCTAACTATGACTTTGGAGAATGAAGAATTATCTGGAGCGACTCTTGATAGAGGAGTTAATGCTTCAAATCCTTTATTTACAAATAGAGAAGTTTTTGTACATAAGATATTTTTTGATGCTGAAGGAGTCGAGAAAGGTGCAGTACAAATATTCAAAGGAATAATAGCAAGTACTTCTATATCTGAAGCTCCAACAGGTTCAAGAGTAAAATGGGGACTAACAAGTCATTGGGGAGACTTTGTACAAGTAGGTGGAAGACTTACATTAGATGAAGTACATAGATCTTTAGACTCAAACGGTAAACCTTCTATTGATAGTGCAATTAAACCTTCTTATGCAACAGACTTAGGTTTTCAACACGCAGAAACATCACTGAATACTATAGCAAACTATAAAACAACAGAAACTCGTACAGTATATAAAGAAAAAAGAAGGGGCGGAGTTATTGGAATGTTTGGCGGAAAGAAAGGCTACACAGTAGAAGAGCAGTATGAGGTAGACCATCAAGTTGATTTAAATGTTCATTTAAAAGGCAGACACTTACCCGTAGTTTATGGAGTACAAAGAGTACCTGGAATACCTGTATTTGCTGATACAAAAAATAATAATTCAAAAGAAGTATACGTTGCATATGCATTAGCAGAAGGGAAAATTCAAGGACTCTACAATATGTACTTTGAGGGTTCTCCTATTATATGTACAGACCAGTCAGACTTTGAAGTTAGAAACGCTGTAAATGGTACAGAGAGAGCAGAAACACAATTACAATGTTATGGTAGAGCAGATAGAGGAGATACTTTATCTGGTAGTGCTTTAACAGGTGCTTTTGCCACAGCTACTGATGTTTCATCTTTTGACTTACTTGGAGGAGAAGAGAGTGTTGATTATATAGGATTCAAACGACACTCATATGCTTCAAGATTTGCCTATAACTCAGTAAATGAAAATAATATTGCAGGACTGCTATCGTCAGCAAGTAGTAAGGGTTTACAGACTTCAGAATATGCAAGTATTTCAAGTCCTTTTGATATGTTTTTTACTTTTCATCAGGGTTCTTCAGATCAGTCAGCAGATGATAGTTTAGTTACTATAGCAGAAAACAATGGATTTAAAATTCAGAATGATTATTATACTGGGTCACAACCTTACTGGAGCCCTAATCACAGATTATTAGATACTGCATATACAGTGATGAAATTTACTATTGAAGCAGACCAAACAACAATACCTGAAGTAGAATATGTAATACGTGGAAAAGTTTTAGAGTGCCATAACTATGATGGAACTTTCGTACAAGATAAAGTATTAGGAGCTTCTGACGCTGCTACAAACTTTAAGAATGGAAGTACTTGTAATGTAGAAGTATCTACAGATGGTAGCTCTTGGATTACTATAGAAGATGATGCTACTCCTTTTGTAGATGGTGGCACCGACAAAGTATTCAGAGTAGTACATAATTATTCTTATTATAATTCAGATGGTGTACAAGAAACAAGAATACGATTAGATAGTGTACCTAACTTAAATTATGGTACAGATGGAATTGCTACATATCCATACGTTCGTTTAAAAAGTGGAAGTAATGAGTGGCATATGTTAAGCCATAATGCTGGTACAGTATCTACTGCAGTAAACTTTCCAGATTTATTTATATCTCCCTCAAGTATGTCCACTAATAGTTCTGGAGTGTTATCCGCAACTTTTACTACTACAAATGCAAATACTTTAAAAAATGTTTTTGGAAGTAATACAGAAACAGTATATAATATAGGAAGTCTAACAGGAACTATATTAGAGGGAAATGAGAACACTGTATTTTTTGGAACATGGAGCGGGAATACTATAACTTTCAGGGGTACTTTTGATGCCAATGAAACAGTAACAGGAGTTAAAGTAGCAAGTGCAAGAGTATATGACCTTAGCTCTAATAGTTCTGTAAATGCTCTTACAAATGCAAATTCTATCGTAGGAGAAACTTTAAGAATAGTAGAGACAGGAGAGGAAAGAACAGTAACTGCTTTCGATACTACAAATAAATATGTATCTTTAGATGCACCGTTTACTCAAGTCGTTACAAGCAATAACAAGTTTACTATAAATGGTAGAGGAAAAGACTTAAGAGCTACTACCAATCCAGCAATACAAACATTAGATTATATTACAAATAAAAGATATGGAAAAGACTTAAATAGATATACAGAATTAGATTTACCTTCTTTTAAAGCTTCAGCATTATTATGTGATACACGAAGCGATGTTACTTTAACATTAACAAGTAATCAATCTTGTGTAAAAGGAGACGTATATAAATTAGTAGATACTCAATCTAATCACGTAGCCTCTGGACAAGTATTAGCTAATACTTCTTCTACTAATACTGTAACTTTTACAGCAGTATCAGGAAAGTTCTTTAGACAGTATTTTAATTATGTGCTTTACACGATTGGAGATTTTGTTATACATGAAGATAAGGTATATGAAGTTACTACTGCGGGATTCAAAAATACCGCACCTACACATAGCTCAGGTACTACAAATGGATTTAAGTATTTAAGTTCTGTAACTCTAACAAGAGAGTCTGGAACAGGACCGTCATCTTTAAGTCTTGCTACTAATGGTACTTTGCCTCAATATTCTTTATATGACTCTGACTTTATAAAATACTGGAGATACTTAGGCTGGGAGAGTCATGATCAGGAATGGGTAACAAGACATCAAACAAACTTTACCTTAGATACTTCTAAATCAATATTCGCTAATGTAAATGCACTACTTAGTCATTTTAATGGTATTCTAACATATTCAAATGGAAAATATGAATTGAATGTAGAAACTCAAGTAGATGCACCAGTAGAGAGTATTTCAAATGGTATACAAAGCAACCCTTTACATATTAAAAACGAAGATATTATAGGTAATATCTCTTTAGTAGATAACACACAAAGAACTTCAAAAAATACAATCAAAGCAAGTTTATCAGACCCTCAAAATAATTGGGGAAGTAGATCAATAAGTTTCTTTAATTCTGACTTCCTTAAAGCTGATAGAAATGTTATCAAAACAGGTAGTTTTCCTTTTACTGGCATAACCAACTATTATAATGGAAGAATCAATGTAGAAAAAGAATTAGTACAATCAAGATTTAGTAAAGAAATAAGTTTTACAGTAGGTCAACGAGGCTTACTACTTAAAGCAGGAGAAGTAATTTCTATAAGCTACTCTCCATTCAATTTCACAAATAAAAGATTTAGAATAGAGAATCTAACTTTTAATGCTAACTGCACTGTTAGTGTAAAAGCAAGAGAATATGACGATTCAATATATGCTATTACTCCTCAGAGAGCGTCTATAGCACACGCAGCACAAACTGGAGCTAATCCTTCATTAGAGAAGCCTGGAGCTCCTACAAGTTTAACTACTACTAATAATAAGCCTGGGGTAATTACAGTTAGTTGGAATAATGCTACTGATTTTTCTGCAGCTTCTGATTATACAGAGATATTCAGACATACATCAGACAGCCAAGCTAATGCAACTTTGCTTGCAACTATATCGGATGCAGTAACTTTTAATGATGTTGTCGCTGATGCAGGAACTTTCTATTACTGGGTAAGACACAAGAGAAACTCAAGTTTAACAAACACAAATAAAACTATATTATTGACAGGAGACTATAATGCAAGTGCAGGTGTTTCTGGGGTAGCTAAAACACTATCTGCACAGTTAGACGTAGACGTTTCCAGTATACAGGTTAAGTTTAATGACTCTGATGTTTTAACTCCTTCGGGCACAGCTCAAGATGTAAAACTTAGTGCAACATTAAGAAATATTACTCCAGACTCAAGCGGAGTTATATTTACTTTATTAGATACAGATCAAACTTCTCAAACAGATGTACAGTTTACAAATGGTGCAGTAACTTTATCTGACACAAGCTCTCCATATGAAGCTACAGTAGATGCTTCGAGTTTTTCAGTAGCTTCAACAAATAAATTTGTAAAAGTACAAGTTACAGATACAAGTGGAGAACTATTTACAGAACTTGTACCTATTTCAATAACCAAAGACGGTTCTTCGGGTAGTATAGGAGTATCTGCGGCCGCAGTTAAATTAGACCCAAGCAGTAGTGTTATAACTTACAGTGCAAACGACCCAGACTCCGAAAATCCAAGTACTACTATATTATTTACAACAGACTTACAAGGAAATACTGGAACAAGTTCTTCTGCATTTAGTGGTGCTCCTTTCTATGAATTTTTAGTAGATGGGTCAACAGTAGGAAGTATACTATCCTCTGGTACAAGAACTATAGACAGCGCTTCGTATGCTTTTAATGCCTTCAGGCTGCCACAAGCAAGCGAGCCAGGAGACGGAGAAACTGTAGAAGTACAAGTAAAAGTTCGTGATGGAGCAACTAATGGGACTATAAAAGCTTCTGATTCTGTAACTATTTTTGGTATTAAATCAGGTTCTGATTCAACTACAGCTTTCTTGACTAATTCTGCACATGTAGTATCAACTGCAAGTAATGGAAGTGGAGCAAGTTTTACAAATGCTGGGGGAACTTTTAAAGTATTTGTAGGTTCTACAGATAAAACAAGCAATTGCACGTATACAGTACAGAGCGAAACCGGGGTTGATGTTTCTATAGATGCAGGAACAGGAGCATACACAATAGGAAGTATGAGTGCTGACATAGGAACTGCAGTACTAAGAGCAACTATACCTGCTTCTGTATCTCCTACAGGCACAGGTTTTACAATTGATCAAACTTATACTATTGCAAAATCTAAAGCAGGTACAGCAGGAGCAGCAGGTACAGATGCAAAAGTTGTAACATTAACAGCAGATAAAAGTGCTGTAATATATAATAGCTCAGGTTCAAGCCCTACTCCAAGTGGAAATATAACTTTTACTGCCTTAACAAAAAACTTTACACATCCAAGATTTAGATTTATACTAGATGGAACTACTGGTAGTTTTAGTAGTGGTAACGGAGATCAAAGAAGTGGAGATAATATATATGAAAGCGACACTGGAGTATTTTCTATTCCTTCAAGTCACTTTACAACTCCTAAACAATTTACAGTCCAAGTCGCAGAAAATGGAGCAGAGAGCACAATAGTAGCCTTTGACTCCTTAAATGTAGTAGGTCTTAAAGCCGCTACAGATGGAACTGTAGGAGTAGATGCGCATACAGTATTTAATACTAATTCAGCACATACATTCCCTGCAGCAAACAATGGAACAGTTGCAAATGCAGACGAACCTGCAGGAGCGACAACAATTCAAGTATATAGAGGAACAACTCAATTAACTTATGCAGCCTCTGGGGGAGGTGTTGGAACTAATACATATGATGTTTCAGTAAGCACTACTGGAATAACTTTAGCTGCTTCTACTGTATCAAACCAAAGAGTATTTACTCCTACAGCCGTATCTGCTTCTAAAGGTACAGCTACTTTTACAATAACAGCAGGTGGGTTAACATTCACATCTGTATATACTTTTAGTAAATCTATAAAAGGAGATACAGGAGAAGATGGAGACAACGCTCAAGCAGTTACTTTATCTACATCAAGTCAGATATTTGAGTTAGCTAAAAACAGTGCTACATTAAGCCCTTCTTCTATTACACTTACAGCAAACAGACAAAATATATCAAATTCAACAACATTTAGTACTAATCCATCAGTAACTTTGGGAGGAAGTGGAGACACCGCAACTCTGAGTAATTCTGATTTTGGAAACAACACAGCAGTTACAGTTACAGCAACCGCAGGAAGTTTCTCTGATTCAATTACAATAGTAAAAGTCGAAGAAGGAACAGACGCGCTTACTGCTGTATTAGGAAATGAAAGTCATACTTTCCAAGCAAACAATGCTGGAACAGTTAGTGACTTTAGTAACGGAACAACTACGATTCAAGTATTTGAAGGTGCCACTGCTTTAACGTTTACCACGGGTACTGCAGGAAATGGACAATATACAGTATCAAGAGCAGCTTCAGGAATTACACAATCTGGTTTTAACGGTAATACTACTACTACATGTACTACTATTGCTCCTACAGCAATGTCAGGAGATAATGCAACAATTACATATACAATTGCAGGAAAAAGAGCAAATGGAACTGCATTTAGTCTTTCTAAAGTACAAAGTTTTGCAAAGTCAAAAACTGGAGCCGAAGGAGCAGATGGAAACAGTGTAGCTTTAGTAGCAATTTATAAACAGCAATCTTATACTGCAGCAGTTCCTACAATTAGTGGGACTTCTAACTATGACTTTACTAATTCTACTTTAACAAGTATTCCTTCAGGTTGGAGTACTACTATACCAACTTTTTCACTATATCAATCAATTTATGAATCGGAAGTTGCAGTTTCAGGAACAGGCACTTCAAACACAGTAACTTGGCCTACTCCAGTATTGTACAATCCTTTCTTTGATTTAAATCCAAAAATATTTAAAAGAAGTGCAAGTCAACCCGATACTCCTG
>Ga0213868_10003752_pt1 | contig 14074 bp, 12 predicted proteins | sample PICome_9_FD_160087 | JGI IMG/M metagenome (GOLD analysis project Ga0213868, IMG submission 160087) | Coastal seawater microbial communities near Pivers Island, North Carolina, United States - PICO127 | ecosystem: Environmental > Aquatic > Marine > Coastal | place: USA: North Carolina...
TTGCAAGAAACGCTGGTGGCCGATTGGCCATCGGGGGCGGATGCGCTGGAATATTTTGGCGGGCTTGCCCCGACGGTGACCGGCGAGACGATCCCCTTGGGCGGCGATTTTGCCTACACTTTGCGTGAGGCGCTGGGCGTTTGCGTGGGCATTGGCGCGTGGAATTACCCGAGCCAGATTGCCTGCTGGAAATCGGCGCCAGCACTGGCCATGGGCAACTCGATGGTGTTCAAACCCTCGGAAGTCACCCCTTTGGGTGCGCTGGAACTGGCCGCGATGTTCATCGAGGCGGGGTTGCCTGCGGGCCTGTTCAACGTGGTGCAAGGGCGGGGCGCGGTTGGTGCATCCTTGGTGACTGACCCCCGCGTGGCCAAGGTGTCGCTGACCGGATCGGTGCCAACCGGGCGCAAGGTTTATGCAGCGGCGGCAGAGGGCGTGCGCAATGTGACGATGGAGTTGGGTGGCAAATCACCGTTGATCATCTTTGACGATGCGGATCTGGACAGTGCGGTGGGTGCCGCGATGATGGCCAATTTCTATTCGGCGGGGCAGGTTTGTTCTAACGGGACGCGGGTGTTTGTCCAAAAGGGCATAAAGGCCGCGTTCTTGGCGCAGCTGAAGGCGCGGGCCGAAAAGATCGTTCTGGGCGACCCGATGGATATGGCGACTCAGATGGGGCCATTGGTGTCGCAGGCCCAAGTCGACAAGGTGATGGGCTATGTGAAAGGGGCTGTGCCGCAAGGCGCGCGGCTGGTTACGGGCGGCGCGCAAAAGGACATGTTCGTGCAGCCAACCGTTTTTGCCGATGTGACCGACGATATGGTGATCGCGCAAGAAGAGGTGTTTGGCCCGGTGATGGCCGTTCTTGATTTTGAAACTGAGGAAGAGGTTGTAACTCGCGCAAATGAAACAGATTTTGGCCTTGCAGCAGGTGTGTTTACCGCCGATTTAACCCGCGCGCACCGGGTGATTTCGGCGCTGCAAGCAGGCACCTGTTGGATCAATACCTATAACCTGACGCCGGTGGAAATGCCTTTTGGCGGTTCCAAAATGTCAGGTGTCGGGCGCGAAAATGGCAAGGCTGCGCTGGAATATTACAGCCAGATCAAAAGCGTTTATGTCGGCATGGGGCCGGTCGACGCGCCCTATTGAGTGCGGCCAGAGTTGAAATTGGAAATATGATGCAAGCGGATTATGTGATTGTTGGGGCGGGCTCGGCGGGCTGTGCGATGGCGTACCGATTGGGCGAGGCGGGGGCTTCGGTCATTGTGATCGAATTTGGCGGCACCGATGCAGGGCCGTTTATTCAGATGCCGGCAGCGCTGTCTTATCCAATGAACATGGGGCTTTATGATTGGGGCATGGCGTCTGAGCCCGAACCGCATCTGGGTGGGCGCAGTCTTGTCACACCGCGCGGCAAGGTGATTGGCGGGTCATCCAGCATCAATGGCATGGTCTATGTGCGCGGCCATGCCCGTGATTTCGACCATTGGGCCGAGGCGGGGGCTGATGGCTGGGCCTATGCCGATGTGCTGCCCTATTACCGCCGGATGGAGCATTGGCATGGGGGCGAATCCGAGCATCGCGGCACCGATGGGCCGCTGCATATTACGCGAGGTCCGCGCCATAACGCGTTGTTTGACGCCTTTATTTCCGCAGGCGAGCAGGCTGGCTATCCGGTCACGCCAGACTATAACGGCGCGGCGCAAGAAGGCTTTGGCCCGATGGAGGCCACGATTTACAAAGGCCAGCGCTGGTCAGCGGCTAATGCCTATTTGAAACCTGCTGTGAAAGCGGGGGGCGTTACCGTGGTGCGCGGCTTGGCCCGCAAAGTGGTGATCGAAGACGGGCGTGCCACTGGGGTTGAGATGTCGCGCGGCGGTAAGATTGAGGTGATTTCGGCGGGCAAAGAGGTGATCTTGGCGGCGTCGAGTTTGAACTCGCCGAAGCTGCTGATGTTGTCGGGGATCGGGCCTGCGGCACATTTGAAAGAGCATGGGATAGAGTTGGTGGCCGATAGACCGGGGGTTGGCAGTAATTTGCAGGACCATCTGGAAATCTACATGCAGTTTGCCAGCAAGCAGCCGATCACTTTGTATAAATACTGGAACTTGCTGGGCAAGGGGCTGATTGGGGCGCAGTGGTTGTTTACCGGCAAAGGGTTGGGGGCATCGAACCAGTTTGAGGCGTGCGGGTTTATTCGCAGTAAGAACGGCGTGGAATACCCTGATATTCAATATCATTTCCTGCCCATCGCTGTTCGCTATGATGGCAAAGCCAGCGCCGAAGGGCATGGGTTTCAGGTTCATACGGGGCCGATGCGCAGCCCGTCACGCGGCACGGTGCGCCTGCGGTCAGCCGACCCCGAGGCGCAACCCGTGATCAAGTTCAACTATATGTCCGAGCCACAGGATTGGGAGGATTTTCGCGCCTGTATTCGCCTGACGCGTGAGGTGTTTGCGCAAGCCGCGATGGAGCCGCATGTAAAGCATGAGATCCAGCCGGGGGCGGGTGTGCAGACCGATGCCGAGATCGATGACTTTATCCGCGAGCATGCAGAAAGTGCGTATCACCCTTGCGGCACCGCAAAGATGGGGCGGCGCAATGACCCGATGGCGGTGGTCGACCCGGAATGTCGGGTGATCGGGGTGGATGGCTTGCGGCTGGCGGACAGCTCTATCTTTCCGCGTATTACCAATGGCAATTTGAACGGGCCGTCGATCATGGTGGGCGAAAAAGCGGCGGATCATATTCTGGGCCGCGCGCCACTGGCACCGATGAATTTGGCCCCTGTGATGGCGGAAAACTGGCGCGAGACGCAGCGCTGACGGCAGTTTTAGATTAACGAAGGTTAACGAATAGTTAACAAAATCCTTGATTTGCGCCCGGTTTGGGCGGAAAGCTAGGCTATGTTAATCATTCGTTCCGCTCTTGTTCTGATTCTGGCGTTGTCCGCGCCTGTTGGCGCTGTGACCCTTTCGGGGCAGGCGCGGGTTGTGGATGGCGACAGCCTTGTGGTGGCGGGCGAGCGGGTCCGGCTGTTTGGGGTTGATGCGCCCGAGTTGACGCAGCGATGTGATGCTTCGGGGCGCAATTGGGCCTGCGGGGCTTGGGCCAAGGATGCGTTGATCAAGATTGTCGGGCAAGGTGTGTTGCGGTGTGAGGCGTTGGACCGTGACCGCTATGGCCGCACCGTGGCGCGTTGCATGGTGTCGGGGCGCGATGTCGGGGCGGCGATGGTGCGCGCTGGAGCGGCAACCGCCTATTTGCGCTATTCGAGCGATTATGCAGGTGTAGAGGCGCAAGCCAAACGCGATGCGCGGGGGCTGTGGTCAGGGACAATGACGGCGCCGAGTGACTACCGCAAGGTGACCAAACGCGGCACGGCGGCCCCCAAGGACTGCACGATCAAAGGCAATATCAACGCCAAGGGCAAGCGGATTTACCATATGCCGGGGCAGCGCGACTACAGCGCGACGCGGATTGCGGTTTCCAAGGGCGAGGCGTTCTTTTGTTCCGAATCCGAGGCCCGTGCGGCTAGGTTTCGCGCAGCTAAACGCTGATACTGCAAAATTTTCCTTTCGGGTTTGATCCCTGTCAAAGTCGGGCGATACTGCGCACGCTAGTCTCGGTATGCTAGACATAACCAAGGAGCATCCTGTGTCGCATACCCCGCACGAACTGGCCGAAGAATTCCCGAACCATATCGAAAAAATGCATACGCTAAAGCTGGAAGATGCGCATTTTGCCAGACTGTTTGACGCCTATCACGAGGTGAACCGCGCGGTGCATCGCGCTGAGACGAATTTGGAACCAACCAATGAGGCGCATGAGGCTGAGTTACGCAAAGAGCGTGCTCGCCTGAAGGATGAGATTTACGCTGCTTTGACGGTTAACTAACCGGAATGGGTGTCGGGGCCGATGCCGTAAGGCTGAACCCCGCGCCTGTCTGGGTCTACCGACAAACGCTTTTCCAAAGGTGGGACGGAGCGCTGGTGGCAGTCGGGGCGTTCGCAGATGCGGCAGGAAATGCCGATCGGTTCAAACCGACCGCGCAAATCCAGACCATCGGCATAGACCAATTTCGGCGCATGTGCGATTTCGCACCCCAAACCAATGGCATAGCGCCGCACGGGTGCGCCGAACGCGCCACCGGATTTTGACACATCTTGCGCAAGGCAAACATAGCGCACGCCATCGGGCGTTTCGGCCAGCTGGCGCAGAAATCTGCCGGGTGTTTCAAAGGCTTGGTGGACGTTCCACAAGGGGCACGCCCCGCCAAACCGCGCGAATTGAAAGCGGGTTGCCGAGTGGCGTTTGGTCACGGTGCCGGCTTGATCAACCCGCACAAAAAAGAACGGCACGCCTTTGGCGCCGGGACGCTGGAGGGTGGAAAGTCGATGGGCGACTTGCTCGATTGAGCTGTCGAAGATGTCGGACAATCGCTCTAGGTCATGACGTTCAAGGTCTGCGGCCTGCAAGAACGCGGTGTAGGGCATGATCGCCGCACCTGCGAAATAATTGGCCAGTCCGATTTTGGCGATGCCGCGCGCTTGTGGGCTTTGGAATTGCGCGAGGTCCAAAGTCGCCTCGAGCAAATCATCTTGGGTCAAGAGGGCGACCTGATGGAGCAATTGAAACCGCCGCGTGGCTCCGGTGACACGGGCCGACAAGGCTAGGTGCTTGGCTTTTGGGTCAAAGCGGCGAATATCGGCGCTGTTTGTTAAGGTCAAATCGATGCCCAGACTTTCAAGCGTCGCCAAAGCGATATTTTCGATAAGGATATCAGGGCCTTTGAGCGTGGCATAGCGTTCGGCTGCGCGGTCGATGGCATCAATGTAGTTATCGCAATAGTGAAAGAAATCGCGAACCTCCTCCCAAGGTGAGGGGGCGAGAGAGGCCTCGTTCCGGCCCAAAGCGTCATCAAGGCTGGCGAGACGTTCATGGCTTTGGCGGTAAGCGCGGTGCAGATCCAAAAACGCGCGGGCAAGGGCCGGCGCGTTTGACGCGGTAAGGCGCAAATCGGCCAAAGGCGGCGGCGTGGTGAACACCGGGTCGGCCAACGCCTCACGCATGTCAGTGACCATGCGTTCGCTGTCTCCGGTGGTAAGCTCGGTCACATCCAGCCCGAATTCTTGGGCCAAGGCCAGAACCACGCCTGCCGAAATGGGCCGGTTGTTGTTTTCCATCTGGTTCAGGTAGGGCAGGGAGACATCGAGCTTTTGCGCAAACGCCTTTTGCGTCAGGCGCAACCGCCCCCGCAACTCGCGCAGTTTTACCCCGGCATAGAGCTTTTGAGTGGCCATGATCCGCCTCTTGCAACTGTTTGTCTCCAATCTGCCAAAGAATGGAGGTAAACTAAGACATGCGAACCTGTGGATTTGTGCGCCCAAAGTTTGCAAAATTGACGTTGGCTTTGCAAACCCGTGGCGTCAAGCGCCCATCAGCTGCTTTTCGCGGCGTAGCACCCACATAATGCACAAGAGCGACGCGAAGGATGTGACAAGCATCAGCAAAATCAACGGCATTGGCCCAGTTTCTGGCCCAAGGATAAACCCTGCAAGGGCTGATAAGGCAGCACCCACCCCGATGAGGAACGCGCCACCAAGTCCGGCCGCAGACCCTGCAAGTTTAGGGCGTACCGACAGCATGCCCGCATTGGCGCTGGGGGAAAGCAACCCATTGCCCAAGCCCACAAAGACCATCAACCCAAAGAAGACAACCGGGTCTGCAAGCCCAACCAGCGCAAGCAGAGCCAACACGGCCATTCCGACCGTTGAGGTCAGCGCACCCGCCACGACCATGCGGTTCACGCCGTAGCGCACTGCATAGCGGCCCGAGACAAAGTTACCGACCATATAGCCAAAGGCCGGGGTGCCGAAATAAAGGCCCAAGGTGGCGGGGTCCATCTGGTAAAACGTGGTGCCGACATAGGGCGCGCCGCCTAAGTAAGCAAAAAACGCGCCCGACGCAAAGCCCGCTGCCAAACAATAGCCCCAAAACCGCTGCGAGGTGAACAAGGCCGGGTATTGGCGGATTTGGGCGGTCATGCTGGTGGAACGGCTGGTGGTGGTTTCGCCCATGTCAAAGTAAACGACCACGCACATGGCGGCGCCGGAGACCATCATCATAATAAAGGACGCCTGCCAGCCAAACGCGCTGTCAAGCAAGCCGCCGATCACTGGGGCGATCATCGGAACCATCGCCATGCCCATCTGGACATAGCCGATCATCGAGGCGGCTTGGTCTTGGGGGACCATGTCGCGCACGGCGGCGCGTGAGAGCACGAAGCCCGTAGCGACGACAGCCTGCACAAGGCGGCAGGCCAGAAACACGCTGTAGTTGGGCGCAAGCAGCGACCCTGCGCAGGCCAGCGTGAAAATTACCGCCGCCGCAAGCATAACAGGGCGGCGGCCAAAACGGTCGGATACCGGGCCGACGAACAGTTGCAAAACCGCCGTGGTCGCCAAGTAAAGTGAGAGGGAGAGCTGCATCACCGCGTAATCCACGCCGAAATAGGCGGCCATAGACGGCAGTGAAGGCAGAAACACATTAAGCGACATCGCAGCGACGCCTGCGAGCAGCACGAGTGTGGTCAAATGTGGGGCGGTGGTCCGGTCAAAATAGCGGACGATGGGGGGCCTATGCATTGCATTTTGCTACGCCCATCTGCTTGGGCTGTCCATGGCAGAAATATGTGCCGCGGTGTCATGCCCATTTGTGGAAAATGAAAAACGCACCTAGGGCGATGAATCCGAACCCGAGAGCATGGTTCCAAGACAGTGGCTCTTTCAGGAAAAACACCGAAAACAGGGCGAAAACCGCGAGGGTGATGACCTCTTGGATGGTTTTCAATTCGGCGGCAGAGTAGTAGCCGTGGCCAATGCGATTGGCGGGCACTTGAAACATATATTCAAACAGCGCGATGCCCCAGCTGATCAGGATCACCGTCACAAGTGGCGCAGTTTTGAATTTTAGATGGCCGTACCAAGCAAAAGTCATAAAGACGTTTGAGGCGATGAGCAGGCCAATGGTGATGACGGGAATGGGCATGTGGGGCCTATGGTGTTCGGGACGCGAGGGGATAGTTGTCGGACCCATGCAAGAGTGAACATGCAGTCTTGGTGTTCAGGTTTATCGCATTGATATTGTTGTGTAAATGATGAGTTTTATGGGTTGACCTCCAGCGGTCATTACCCTTGGGAGGTTGGAGTGATCGACATTGAACTTTTAACGGCAATCAGAATTTGAGCATTGCGTAGGAAGATGCCCGTTGGGGCGCTGCCACGGACGACCGGGTTGTTTTGCAACACGATCAAAGAGAATTTGCCGATGGGAGGGTGAACCGCGGCTTCAATCAACGGACGAGGCCAGCAGGTCGGGCCGGGGCAGGGATTAGGCCATGCCCCGATCGTGGTTCAATCCAAGCTATCAGCTTGCACGCGGTTGGATGAACGCCGGCCCGTGTTGTGCCAATGGTAAAGAACTCACAGCGAAAGCCATTGCGGTTGTAGTTCATCAGGTTTTGCAGTGCTGCGTTTTCGGCCTGCCGATACACCTCAAGGTCGCGCTTGTGGACGGCGATAGGGTTGAACCCAATAACAACCCGCTTGCGCGCAATTCGGCAGAACTCATCAACGAACCGGCCCCATTCTGCGGGCGGGCCATAGGCTTCAAGGGCTTGATAGCAAAAGACATAGTCAAAACTTTTGTCAGCAAAAGGATAGGGTACATTGCTGCCATTGTGCAAGGCCACGTCCAGCCCAAGCGACTCGATCAGCGGCTGATAGGGCCAGCCGTCAATCAGCGGTTTGGTGGGGTTGGTATGCTTGATCGCCTGCATGTTGGCCATCAGCTTGCGCTGCCAGCTCTGTGCTGCGGGCTTGCTTTGGGCCATGCTGTCGGCGGTGGCCCAATTAAAATCGGTGCCTTTGACGTTGTGACCAAGGCTCCGCCAAATTTCAAGTTGTGCGCCGTGGGCGGTGGAGAGTTCCAAAATATCTAATGGCTCTGCGGTCAGCGTTTCAGGCGCGTGTTGGTGGATGCGCACCCAAGCGCGCGAGCAATTTTGTTTGCGCACCAGATATTTCCACATGACCTTTTCAATCTGAGCCTGCGAATAATTGCCCAACTCGTAATCGGCATGGAACATCTTGGGTAAAGGCGGAAACCAGCCAAGGCTTTCTTTTAACTCAAATGGACTCATGTGACCTCAATCATTCCAATAGTCTTTTTACCCAGCCTAATGCGCGCAAAAATACAGTTTTACATATCGTAAAACACTAAAAAAGGATAAGTGCCCAGTAATCAAGGCCAAGCAGCACATCGGGCAGATATTTTCGCCCGTACCTTTTGGGCGACTGACTGTAGGTGCAAGGATCACGACATATCGTTGCATCGTACTGGTGCAAGAGGCCACCACCCAGCACCGAATTCGACCCGCGGGCCGAAAAGACATTGACGCCGTCGCCCTGCGGTTCCACCTTCTTTTTGAATAACTGGATACACTTACGCATGGCTGACAGACGCATCGTCTTTTCCGCGCAACGCAATGAAGGGCCGTTTCTTTTGGAATGGGTTGCCTATCACCGCGCCATTGGGATGACAGATATTATCGTTGTTTCAAATAATTGCACCGATGGTTCTGATCTGCTGCTTGACGCGCTGGAGGGACAGGGCGCTGTGCAACACATCCGCCAGACCGTGCCCGAAGGCGTGCCGCCGCAACTAAACGCCGCCGATATCGTGATGCGGGAAAAGCGGTTTCAGGATGGCGATTGGGTGATCTGGCTGGATCTGGATGAGTTTCTGGTGCCGGGCTTCAATGATCTGAACATCGACTTTTTGATGCGAAAGCTTGAAGGGGCAAAGGTTGATGCCCTCGCGTTGAACTGGGTCTTGATGGGCGACAGCGGGAAAATTGGCCTGCCCGACCGCTTTATCGGGCCTGAGTTTACGCAGGCCTCCAAGCCCTTTTATCAACCTTGTTTTCTGACCAAGACACTGTTTCGCTTTGGACCAGCGATCAGCGCGCTGCAACTGCACCGCCCAATCTGGGCCACAGGTGCTGCGCCCAATGTGTTGAACGGTGGCGGGAAGCGGTTGGACGACAGCTTTATCCACGGTTTTCACCGTAACGGCGACCCGATCGCGCGGACCGAAGAGGTGCCAAACCGCTATCGCCTTGGCCAGATCAATCATTACGCCGTGCGCACCCGCCAGCTTTATGAGCTAAAGAAACTGCGCGGGCGCGGCTTTGCCGCTATGGGCGATGCAGTCGTGCGCCATGATGATGAGTTTTATCAACGCCATAACACCAACCAGCGCGAGGATGTGAAAATTCAACGCATGGCTGCTGGCACGACGGCCCAAATGCACGCGCTGCTGGCCGATCCGAAAACTGCCGCTGCTCATGCGGCCTGCCGATCCTCGGCTTTTACACGTTTGGCGGAATTGGCGGAAGCTGCGGATTAGGGCGCATCAACAACGACGGGCCCCAACCCCAACCGGTGATCAGGTCGCGCGCTCGTAAAGCGCGTTCTCGCCAAAGCGGCGCAGCAGGCTGTATCCCTTGGCGATCAACGCCTCGGTCAGGTTTTCTTGCCAATGCTCGCTGTGCGCATCTTCGAAATATACCCGGTTTGGCAAAAGTGAGGTCGGCGCATCGCGCAGGAACGGCATGATTGCCCGATCCTCCATCCCCTCGATATCGACCTTGAGCAGGTCGATTTTCTTGAGCTTTGCCTCGCGGACCCGATCCAAAAGCGGGCAAATCGACACTTCGATCTGCTCGCCGCCTTTATAGGCCACATCCACCCGACCGGCGCCCATGTTGTTGGCGGGCGACAGGTTCAACGCAGCCGAGCCGACACGATCGCCTATGGCCGATGGATCTATCGTTATTCCGGTGAACTTGTTCAGGGCGATATTGCGCTCCAGACGCAAGCGCATTTTCGGATTGGGTTCAAACATCAACACCTTAGAGCGCGCACCCAGAACAGCGAGGATAGGCAAGCTGAACAATCCGGCATTGGCGCCCACATCCACAATCGTCACCGATTTTCCTGTGTAGGCCTCACGCAGCCAGATCGTCGCTTCATGTTCGGGTGGCACGTCATGCAGCCACAACACGAACTCGGTGTGGTTGTCGACGGCATGCACCTCATAGGTTGACCCGAGATAATCCACCTCTGTGATGCCCACGGCCTCACGGACAAGTCTACGAAGTTGCGGGTGGCCCCGTGTCCTTTTCCACAAAGCCCGAAGCGCCTGTCTTTGGCGGTTTTCTTCTGTCATTTTTACAAACTGCTCTGTTGTTGCTTTTTCTTGCGTCAATTAAACCACATAAACTCGCTGGATTCTACCGCTCTAAAGCGACTGAACGGCAGTGTCGGTGCAACTTTCTTGCCTTTTATGAGTTCCGCCGTCTATCAGTCTGCGACTGCCCATGACTAACAGCGGCTACGACGTCAAAACCTCGGCCTTGATTGACTGATCCGCTATTGGTGATCTGCGATTGATGCCGTTTGTCGCGCGCAAATACCAGGCGCAATTTAATGCGGTAATGTCAGGTCCAGAACCCGGTTGCGCACCATGGCTTCCATGACCCTCGCGCCATATTCTGTCGTCCCGTGGACCCCATCTGCTTCCAAAAGTGCGGCTGGTACGATGCCGCCTTCGTTTTGAAATTCCGTGCTTGGATCGAAAACGGTCAGTCGCGCCTGATGACACAGAAACAGCAGTTCATCGCGAAACGCCATGTAGGACGGACGTGAAAAAGCGGGCGGGGGTGCCACGATCACCAGATTGACCATGCGTGACCAGCGCCGTGCGACCCGCAGATGCCGGGCGCGAAAATGCTGCACGTAGTCCCGTAAAAAGGCTTGCGACACGGTGTCCGTCTCGGCGGGGCGAGGTTCACCCGATGAAAACGCCTGATGCCCGTTCCAACCAAAGGGCGGTACAAGACGCCCCAGATGAAACCCCAGCGTCGTCACCACGATCTGGCCCTTGTCGGTTTCGGTGTCTTTGGCCAGCCGCGCCCGCAATCCCGCCATTGCCTTAAGCGGTGCCGGAAGGCCGCGCGGTTCAAGCCCCGTCTCCGTTAGGGCGAATTTGCCATCGTGCCATGCCGACCCCGACCAAGACACACCATCGGCATCAAGGCCAAGCGCAGTCGCCCCTGCAAGCAGGGCGGCGGCATGGCTGTCGCCGACGAAAACCAGCTTTGGGTTGATTTCAGGCATTATTGAAGCGCTCCATGATGATCTCGTCACAGACAAGATCGTCTTCGGCCATGGCTTGCTCTGAGTCGTAAATCCGCTTGGCAGCGGCATCTTCGCCACCGCGCGCCGGTGGGCCAGAAATATCGAGCCCGGCAAAAAAATGCCCCATCACTAGGCTAACGCCTTCGATGGCAATTCCACGCAAATTAGGCTCAAAAAAAGCCCCGCGCGAGGGCGGACTTGCGATGATTTCATACGAGGGGAAGTAATCGACCTCTTGGCGCGTCATGGCAAGGTCGCCCGCAACAGCGCGCAGGACCGATTTGGAATAGGTCGTTGCCGACAAGACATGATTGCCCGACGCTGTCGCCACCAAAGGCACGGGCGAAACCGTCAGAAGAAACCGCAAATCTGGATTGACCTCGCGCATGATCGCCATGGCCGCTTCAAGATCGGCCATGATGCGCGGGTAGGCATAGTTGCAAAACACATGGCGGTCCGGGTCGTATGTGCCGACGCCCGTGCCTGGGCACAGCGCCCAAACTTGCCCCGTTGAGGCGTCTTCCCAGCCTTCAGTCAGCCCTAGCGTAAAGACGAAAACCTCAGCCTCAGAAAAGCTGCGGTGAAAGGCGCGCGCGGTTGTCGCCAGCGATGCGCGGGCCTCTTGAACACTTTCAAAGCCATCGGGTTCGATTACAGGCCGCAAACTGTCAAAAAAGCGACCGTTGGGGCTTCGCCAGATTTCGATGCTTTCAACGGCGCTCGGATCAACTGCAAGCCGCGCCCATGTCAGCAATTGGGCTGCGGTGTATATGTTGCCGGTGCGGGCGGTAAAAACGCCATAGTTGTACTTTTGCGCCAGTGCGTTCGGCGTTAGCCCTGGTGCCTTTTCAGCGTTTTTCCAGTTCAACCCGCGGGCCACCAGCACGCGGCTGATGTGTTGTGCGAAACAGGAGCCAAAGGTTGAAAACCGCGCATCCGAGGGCAAGGTCCAAGGCGATTTCCACAGATTTTTGTACCCAAACAATCCAGCCTCGGCCACGCCACTGCGCCAAAATGCAGAAGGCGGCAATGTTTTGTATGGATTTTCGGTCATGGCTGGTGTTCCAAGTTTCCCCGCCGCGCGGCGGTTGGTTTTTGTACGATCATGCGTGCGGCCCATGCGGAAGTCACGCCCTACTTGGCTGCCTTTAAAACCTGCGTGGCACAAATGCATCAAGATATTCTTTATAACCGATGCTGAGCTCTAAACGACTTTAGAACGCCCTGTCCGATAGGCGGGGCAAAGGCATCGGCCAATCAAAAACGGCTTCGCCCCCATCTTTTTTCACCGCGCCAAACCCATAAATCAGGTCACCTTACGGGTCTGCCGCAATACGCGTACATCATTTGCAAGGTCGATCGTATAGGACGACAGGTCGGCAAGGGCGGTTTCTGCTGCGGGGCTGTCTTGCGCCTCAATCGCATCAGCGATGGCTGCGTGAAGCCCGATGATCCGTTCGCGCGATCGGGCGGAAAAGGTGATCATATTCATCAAGGGCTGCATCGCCTCAACCGCGCCTGCAAGTTGATAAGACAACACGGGGTTGCCCGCGCCATCGACCAACGCGCGGTGAAACGCAACGTCAGAGGCGCAAAAGCTTTCATCACTGAGGCCAGGCTGGTTTTGGCGGTGAATTTCGGCCCGCATGGTGGCCAGATGGTCGGCTGTGCGGCGTTGGGCCGATAGGGGTACGCAGGCCCGTTCCAACGCATAGCGTGCCTCGCAGGCGGTTTCAAAATCGACCTGATTCATCGACAAAAGCAGGGTCGAGGTGGTGATTTGCTGACTATACGCCTCTTGAAAAGACAGGCGGTTCACAAAGGCACCACCGGTCGCACCGCGCTGGGTGCGGATCAGGTTCTGGGCTGCCAAACGTTTCAGCGCCTCGCGCACGGTGGGGCGCGAAACGCCGAATTGTTCCGCCAATTCCTGCTCTGACGGCAAGCGCTGATCGACGATCAAGCGCCCTTCGACAATGGCGTCGCGCAAGGCCGAAGCGATGCGTAAGGACAATTCGCCTTCGGTTGTCAGGGGGTAGGTTTGGGTCATGGTTTACCGTCCGGTGCTTCCGAATTTCAATTGTATGACAATTAAATGTTTGACATTTATCGCGCTTGTGAGAAATCTAGGGGCTAGTGCGGCCTGCGTCTATAGGCCTGAGCGTGATTCCTTTGACAAAGGTATTCGGTGGAATGGACTTGCTGACCCAAAACCTGACGCGGTTGCTGCCGGATTGGAACCGTGCAGCGCTGGCTTGGATTGGGTTTTACACTGCGGTTTTGCTGGCGTGGGTGGCTGTGCTTATGATGGCACGGCAAAATCTGGCGTCCGATATGCCGCCCGGTTTTTGGTCGTCTTTGTGCATTGCGGCGGGCCAAGCCAGCTTTGGCCCTTTAGTTGCGATGTGGGGGCTGATGGCGCTGGCGATGATGCTGCCAACCTTTGTGCCGGCGCTGCGCTGCTTTATCGACATTTCGCAAACCGGTGCCACCAATACTGTGGGCGCGTTTGCGCTGGTTGCGGGCTATGTGGTGGTGTGGTTGGGCGCGGCTGTAGCCGGGGCAGGGGCGCAGTTTGCGCTTTCAAAGGCCGGGCTGATCGGGCTGAACGGGGCAAGCGTATCGGGGTGGCTGACCGCGGGCCTGCTGTTTGGCGCCGGCGCTTACCAATTTTCGCATATGAAAGAGGCGTGTTTGGCCAAGTGCCGGATGCCGCTGTCGTTTTTTATGGAGCGCTGGGCACCGGGTGTTCCACGCGCCGCCCGGATGGGGCTGGAGCTGGGCATATTATGCCTTGGCTGTTGCTG
>Ga0213868_10003753_pt1 | contig 14073 bp, 7 predicted proteins | sample PICome_9_FD_160087 | JGI IMG/M metagenome (GOLD analysis project Ga0213868, IMG submission 160087) | Coastal seawater microbial communities near Pivers Island, North Carolina, United States - PICO127 | ecosystem: Environmental > Aquatic > Marine > Coastal | place: USA: North Carolina | collected...
GTATGCGGAAAAGCGGCGCATACAGCAATGATTAATATATGTTAAATAATGAAAACTGCTGCTTTTCTGGCCTTGATGAACCCTACATCTAGGTCTCCCACCTGCAACAAGTCTCCACACTTGCCTTAAGAGCCATAATCTGAGAGGGTTTTATAACCATGAAAGACTTCTTCATTTTACTCATCATCATTCTTTGTGGCTGTGGCTGGGTCGCCAATAAATACGTGCAAAAAGCCAACGCTAGTAGTGACGAGAAAACCCGCTTCATCGAGCTAGCAGAAGGCTATAATGACAACGCTAAGCTCTTTCTCATCGAACAAGCGGAAAAATATCACGAGGAGGCCTTTGAGGCCTCATATCGCATGTGGGTGCTCTCACCCATCGCCGAGCTCGACCTCTCATCCCATTACGATGAAAAAACTTACTACCGCACACTTGGAAAAAAGATCAAGCAGTCAGCTCTGCAGTCGCAGCAGCAAGATGCCTACAAAATGCTTCTCGATATGGCCAAGCATTACGGCGTAAAGTTGAAAACCCAAAAGCCGGCAGCAAAAACCTCACCCGAAGCGACCCCAGCCAAACCTCAGGCAGCTAGAGAGTCCCTGTTAAAAAGCGGTAAACTCGGAGACAAAAGAACCATCCCGAGCAGTCGAAAGCGATACGATGATCGATAAAGGACTCAGCCGAGACTCCATCCAACTCTTCCTCTCCTCAGCAGATTGGAAAACCACGTTTTCAAATTCACACCTTGCCGCAGGCTACAAAATAGCCCGTGCCAAGCAGGTCACCAGCTGCCTCATTGAGGAATTGGACACAGGCGATATTGAGATCACTGCATCCGTGATGGAGCGCTCTGGCCATCAAGAGGAAACCACCATTGCTCTATGGCAGGAAGGCAGCGTAATGCAGCTTGATGCCTCTTGCTCGTGTTCTGTTGGCGTCTGTTGTGAGCATGCAGCCGCCACGCCCGAACACCTGACACGACCAGGCAGGCTGGAAAGCGCCTACGGAGAAATAACCGAGCAGCCACCAACAAAAACTCTCCATCAACAAGCCGCCCCCACCACCACCCCTCCCTCTCCCTCGCTGACAAGCCAAAGCGACTCAAACTCCGAAGCCAAGGTATCCTTTCAACTCCACATCGAAAAACGCCCTCAAGGCACAAACTTCAACTGGCTACCCGATGTCTATGCGACTGCACACGCGATCTACAACAAAGATAAATACCCGCTTGATCCTGCTGGCAACATCCGTAAACCACGTCAGCGAGCGTCTGAAATGACCGCCCTGCAAACCCTCTACGCTCTCGATCTCCTGCCAGGTGCTGAACAACCACCGCCATCACTAAAAAAACTCTCAAGCCCTCATCAAGATGGCACGCTCTGGTCACCTGACCATAAGCAATGGCAACCCTCACTCTACTGGCAGCGCTTTCACCACGAGGCCATTACCGCACTCGAGAAACGAGGCTGGCAAGTCACCATCGCACCAGGAGCTATCCATCCGCCACTTAAGTTTGAAGCCTCCAGCTGGCGAGCTGAGTTCATCGATGAAGGCAGGGGTTGGTTCAGCCTCTCTGCTGGCTTCGAGGTCGATGGTCAGGCAATGGATCTGCAGCCTATTCTGGCCACTCTGGTTGAATACAATTTCCTCAAACTCACTGAGGGCATGCCTGATGGGCAAGAATTCCTGGTTTTCCTGACAGGAGGAGAACACGCTGGCCGTGGTATTACCTTACCGGTAGGCCGCTTCCGCCGCATCCTCAAGCACCTCGGCGAACTGATGGATTTTAATTTCAATGGCAAAGCCGTGAAGCTTCACAAAATAGAGGCTGCCTCACTTTCCGAAATACTCAGCGAAGAGGATCCCGAATTCTTATTACCCAAAGAAATCGAGGCCCTGCGCAACTCCTCCCTCAAGCAGGAGCAGGTAAGCGTTCCAGACACACTCAAGGCAACGCTACGCAGCTACCAACGCGAGGGCTATGAGTGGATGCAGTTCCTTGCTAGTCATGGACTTCATGGCGTTTTAGCTGACGATATGGGGCTGGGTAAAACCATGCAGACGCTAACGCACATCTTAGCTGAAAAACAAAAAGGCAATACCTTGCCAAATCTCGTCATCGCCCCAACAAGTGTCGTTGAAAACTGGCAACGTGAAGCCGCTCAATTTGCCCCCTCACTGAAGGTCACCATCCTTCAGGGTGCAGACCGTCATCGTCGTTTCTCTGATCTCTCCGATACGGATATTGCGCTCACCTCCTACGCCCTGCTGCACCGTGACCTCGAGCAATTCAGCCAACAGCCCTTCCACCTGCTGGTGCTTGACGAGGCCCAGCATATCAAAAATCCAGCAGCTCAAGTCTCTCAGGCCGTTCGCCAGCTCGATGCGCGTCATCGCCTATGCCTATCGGGCACCCCTATCGAAAATCATCTTGGTGAGCTTTGGAGCCTTTTCGATTTTCTGATGCCCGGCCTACTCGGTAATGCCGAGACCTTTCGTGAAACCTTCCGCACACCTATCGAAAAAGACGGCAACCAGCAACGCGCTGATGCCCTAGCCAATAAAATCGGTACACTTATTCTGCGCCGGACTAAAGATCAGGTCGCTACCGAGCTGCCTCCAAAAACAGAAATCCCCCACCTCATCGAACTGGGGACAGATGAAAAAGATCTCTACGAAACCGTGCGCTCCACCATGGATAAACACGTTCGCCAAGCACTCGCTATCCGCGGCCAAGAAGCTCAAATCGTCTTTCTTGATGCCTTACTTAAGCTGCGCCAAATCTGCTGTCACCAAGACTTAATCGCTAATAAAGAATCAGATCCAGCATCAGGAAATATTCCACAGGGACCGAAGCAATCTGCCAAGTTCGATTATCTCAAAGATCTCCTAGAAACCCTGAAAAAAGAAAACCGCAAGGTGCTACTGTTCTCACAGTTCACATCGATGTTGGACATCATTGAAGAATTCCTTATCGAGCAACAAACCAGCTACCTCAAACTTACCGGAGCGAGCAAAAACCGACAGGATCTCGTTGAAAAATTCCAGGCCGGCGAAGCCGAGGTGTTTCTCATCTCGCTCAAGGCAGGTGGCACGGGCCTCACCCTCACCAATGCCGACACCGTCATTCATTATGACCCTTGGTGGAATCCCGCCGTTGAAAACCAAGCCACAGACCGCGCTTACCGTATCGGACAAGACAAACCTGTCTTTGTGCACAAACTCATTTGCAAAGGCACCGTGGAGCAACGCATTCAACAAATGCAGCGAAAAAAATCCAGCGTCGCTGACTCCATTCTCACATCCTCCATCAATCAGCTCAAGCTCGACGACGATACGCTCACTCAGTTACTCGCCCCGATGCCATGATCATCACTTACGAGACCATCAACCTAGCTCCCCTATTCTTGCCTCAGAGGAAATTTCATTCACAAATCATTGTTTTTTAGCAACTATTCCTAATCTGGCTTGTTTCATCGTCAGATTGTCCACCATGTTACACATGAACCGATTACTTGCATTCTCAGGAATATACTACCTCGTGATCACGATCGGTTTCTCTGTTGAGCCCATTGCTCAGCAAACGATTCGCAGTACAAGCAATCAGATCGACCTGTTTATTGCTGGGCATCTTGAGGAAAAACAAATCAAGGCGAATTCGATTATTGATGATGCCACCTTCTTGCGGCGCGTCTATATCAACATCACAGGGCGCATACCCACCGCTGAAGAAGCCGGCTCATTTATCAACGATGACTCTCAGGATAAACGCCGCAAGCTCGTCGACACCCTTATTGATTCAGAGGGATACAAAAGCCGTATGTTTAACTTCTGGGCAGACTTGCTACGGGTGCAAACCAACCTCGATAAACACGGCCTCGGATGGCACGTCTGGATTCACAAGGCCGTTGACCAAAACATGCCTTATGATGATTTTGTCCATGCCATGCTCTCGTCCAACGGTCTGGTCTCCGACGATGCCGCAGTAGGATATTACCTGCGCGATCGTGAGATGCTCTTAGACAATGTCAGCAACACGACCGAGGTCTTCCTCGGCACACAAATTGGCTGTGCTCAGTGCCATGATCATCCATTTGATGACTGGACTCAGAAACAATATTTTGAGCTCGCCGCTTTCATCGGTAATACCACCTACAAAAGCGATGCTGCTAAGCACCTGCTAAGCAAGCTCGTTGAATACTCCTTTGAGAAAGACGGCAAGTTAAAGGGCAAACAGGGTGAAAAGTCTCGCAAGCTGGCCATGAGAAAAAAAGGTGCTGCTGGTAAATACTACAAAGACTACAGCTCTCTCTTTAAAGACTTCGGTAAAGCAGCTGTCAGTGAAGACCCTAAAAAAACACTACGTCTTCCCAAAGACTATCAATACAACGACGGCAAACCTGGCGACATTCTCATCCCCAAAACCCTCTTCGGAGAAGCTATTTCTGAAGATGTCCCTCTCGAGCAGCGCCGTGAGGCATTTGCCCGTTGGGTCACTTCCTCAGAAAACCCGCTCTTTACCAAGGTCATTGTCAACCGTCTCTGGGCAGAGGTATTTGGCCGCGGCATTGTCGACCCGCTCGATGATTGGTCAGACACCAAGCGCATTTCCCACCCAGAACTTCTCGATTACTTGTGCGAGATCATGCGCGCTACTCAATACGACACCAAACAATTCATGCGTGTACTTTACCACACTCGACTGTTTGAAAGTTCAGCCTGTGTGGAGGAAGCAAAGATGGGCGGACAGCATGATTTCCAAGGGCCTGTCTTACGCAGGATGTCCGCAGAAGAGATCCACGATTCTTTTCTAACACTAGAATTCGGCAACCAAGACCAACATAAAAATGAATCTCTGGCGTACCGCTGGAACAGCTATGTGCAAAGTGTGGACAAGCTCTTCAGCATGACCATGCCGGAACTCATCGAACTCAACCAAGAAACTGATGCATTAGAAGAACGTATTTATGCTGCTCGTGCAGAAGCCACGAAACTGCGCATTAAGGCATCACGAGCTCGTGCAGAAGGTAACATCGAACAAGCCAAAGAGCTCGACCAAGAAGCCAGAAACAAAGTGAATGATTCCAAAAAACTCAATCAGCAAAGTAACAGCATGATGGCTGCTAGCATGATGCAAAACAAAATGCGTACCAAGCCAAGGCAGAACATGAGGGCCTCCGAGCAAAGCTCCCCATCAAGACCCGGTACTTTTTTGCGCCAGTTTGGGTCATCTGACCGCATGACACCTGATGCCTCCCATAGTCTAGCATCTACACCACAGGCACTGACACTACTCAATGGCCGTGAGGTTGCCAAACTGACAGACGGCAAGGGCCAACTTGCCGCCTCACTGCGCAAGGCTGAATCTCCCGCGCAACGTCTGGATACCCTGTTCCTCTCAATCTACGGGTGCATGCCCACCGTGACAGAACGCCAACAACTCGAACCACTCACCACCAACACCAATCAACTTCGCACACTTGCCCGCGCTATGCTCAACTCGAAACGCTTCCTCTTTGTCCAGTAGCATGACCTGCCAACCGCCCTTAGTTGATAACCAGTTGATAACCAAAAACCAAAAAAAGCCCTAAAGCGGCTAACTCACAAGCCATGTCTCACAGCCACTTAAAACTAGATGAAGTATCACGCCGCGGATTTCTTGCGACCACGGCTAAGTCCTGTTTTGGACTTACCATCGGGGGTGCGGCGGCAAACTTTTTCAATCAAAAAGCGATCGCCGCAGATCCTGCCGTCATGGCAACAGGTGGAGCAAAGGCCAAAAGCGTCATCTACCTGTTTATGTCTGGTGGCATGACCCACCTCGACACCCTCGACCCCAAGCCTGAGGCTAGCTCTGAAATTAGAGGTGATTGCCGTGCTATTCAAACCAATGTCGACGGCATACAGCTAGGGCACTGTTTGCCCGGGCTTGCCAAACAGATGGACAAGGTCGCCCTCATCCGATCGATGAGTACCACCCAAGGGGCGCATGCCCAAGGTCGTTACTACATGCGCACTGGCTACACTAAACGATCAAGCATTGTGCACCCATCCGCTGGCTCATGGGCAAGCCAACTTGCTAACAATCAAGGTAGCGAGCTACCACCCTTTGTCACCGTCAATTGCAGCAGTAGCCATCCAGGAGCTGGATTCATGGAGGCTAGGCACGCTCCCCTACCTCTCGGGAACGCCAGCTCTGGACTACAAAACAGTAAGCGCCATAAAATCAGCGAGGATGAATTTGATCAGCAACTTTCCTTACGCAAACAACTCGATGCCGAGTTTGACGCCCGTTACTTCAAAACACAGAAAAACGTTCGCGACTACAGTGAAGCTTTTGACGCTGCTGTGCGCCTGATGAAAAGCAAAGATCTCGAAGCGTTTGATCTCAGCAAAGAAAGCAAAGAAGCCCATTTATTGTACGGCTCACAAACCTTCTCCAAAGGAGTTTTATTGGCACGTCGCCTGGTCGAGCGTGGCGTGCGTTTCATTGAGGTAGAGTTTGGCGGCTTTGACTGGCATGTAGACAATTTCAACCAAATGGAGGATAAGATACCCGTCCTTGATCAGGCACTATCTGCCTTACTCAAGGATCTCGAGCTCAAAGGACTTCTCGATAGTACTCTCGTAGTAGTTGGCACGGAATTCGGCCGCACCCCTGAAGTCAAAAGCAATGCCGGCCGCAACCATTACCCCAAAGCCTTCTCCTGCCTGATGGCTGGCGGTGGCATTGTCGGTGGCCAACCCTTCGGCAGCACTGACGAAAATGGCGCTCAAGTCACCACAGAAAAAACCACCGCTGAGGACTTCAATGCAACCATCGCCTATGCCATGGGATTACCCCATGACAAGATTGTCAACTCACCCTCCAAGCGACCCTTCCGCATGGGTGGTGTCGACGGCAAACCGATCACCAGCCTATTTGGCTAAAGCACTTTTTTAGCCGATTTACTCCACCAGCTTGCGTGCGGCCTGCAGCATTGCATCCGCTTTATCGAGATCAGGTGCCGCGCCGCGAGCCATGTCCGGCTTGCCTCCGCCTTTGCCTCCTGCAATCGGCCCTAGCTCTTGAATCATCTTACCTGCCATGAGGCCTGCTGATTGAGCATCACTGCCACAGAAAGCTCCCAGGTGGAGACGCTCACCATCATTGACAATAAGGAAAGCCGCTCCGGTGAACTGCTTTTTCTTTAAGCCATTGATGAGCTCCTGCAGTAAGTTGGCAGGACCTTCAAAGACTTCGGCAATATTAGTCCCACTCTCAAGAAGTGTGACCAGCGCCTCGTCTGCTAGTTGAGCCGCAGCGCCGGCTTGGGCTTTTTTCAATTGCTTTTCTGCCCTCACCCCAGCTTCGCGCAGGGACTCAATATGCTCATGGTAATGCTTGAAGGTGGTATTAATTTGATGGAAATCTCCGCCCTCCACGAGAAGTGCCCCCATAATGTGAGGGAATTCAGCATGCTGCACTGGTTCCTGACCGATGGCTTGCAGTGCCTCGTTGGCCTTATCGAGTTTAGCACGGAAATCTTTGCCCTGAGCGGTGCTTTTTTCCACCTCCTCACTCATCCATTCCCAGGCGGCACTACCGCACACAGCTTCAATTCTACGGATGCCCGAGGCGATCGCACCCTCAGACTTGATTTTAAAAATGCCGATGTCCTTGGTGTTGCGCACGTGAGCACCACCACAAAGCTCCATCGAATATCCATCTAAATCACCTGCGCTTCCGCCGACTTGGACAACGCGCACAATGTCACCGTATTTATCACCAAAGAATTGCTGGATATCCTTGCGCCCTTGAATGTCCGCGTGCGGCACCTCCGTCCATGAGACCGTATCTGCCGAGCTGATCCAGCCATTAACCATGGCTTCGATCTTTTCCAAATCACTTGCATCTACAGCGCCGGAGTTGAAGTCAAAACGCAGCCGTGTACGGCTCACTAGTGAACCCTGTTGAGACGCGTCCTCGGAGACAACATCGTGCAGAGCAAGATGCAGCAGGTGCGTGGCTGTGTGGTGGGCTTCAATAGGACGACGACGCTCCGTTTCCAGACTCAGGGTCACTGAGTCACCGACATCAATCTTGGCACCAAGCTCAAGGACATGCGCGCGCGCATTACCAAGCTGCTGCACCGCAGAAACAGCATACTCATTGCCCTCATGAATAAGCGTTCCTTTGTCACCTAGCTGGCCACCCATCTCAACATAAAAAGGCGTCTTGTCGGTAATGACTAAAAGACAATCAGGCTGCTGGTGAATTTCCAATACGGCAGCCTCCGTGATATCTTCTTCAAATCCAGTGAACTCGGTGATCGCACTGGTGGCAATATCAGCCGCACGAATCAGCTCCTTGGTCTGTGCTGCACGTCCTTTTTCACGCTGCTGTTCCATGAGGTGCTCAAACCTCTCCATGTCGACGCTCAAACCACGCTCAGCACAGAGCAACTCAGTAAGGTCAATGGGGAAGCCAAAGGTATCATAAAGCTGAAAAGCAAAGGCACCATCAAGCGCCTTACCTCCCTCAGCCGCCTTCTCCTCAAACTTAGCGAGGCCGCGATCCAGCGTTTCATTAAAACTGGCTTCCTCACGCTGGAGATTCTCTTTGATGGCCTGCTGACGATCCTTGAGCTCAGGGAAAACACCCGACATCTGCTCGACGAGGGTATCGACAAGCTCAGTCATGAATGGGGTCTCACCGGTAAAACCGAGCGTTCTGCCATAGCGCACAGCCCGACGCAATATCCGGCGCAACACATAATTACGACCCGTATTACCTAACACAATGCCGTCTGCCAGTGAAAATGAAAGTGTCCTGATATGGTCAGCAATCACTCGGAAAGCGATGGCTTCCTTGAGCTCTGCTGAGATCGTCGACTTATCCGCATCGACCGAATCGGGGTAGATGTCATGATAGGTTTTGCCACTCAGCTCCTCCAGTTTGCGGAAGATCGGCTGAAAGACGTCAGTGGCGTAGTTGGTCGGCTTTTTGGAGAAGTCCTTGAATCCGTCCGTACCCTGATAGATCGAGACCGCGCGCTCAAAGCCCATGCCTGTATCCACATGTTTGGCCGGCAGATCACGGAACGAGCCATCGGCCTCGGCGTTGTATTGGATGAAAACGAGGTTCCAGATCTCAATGCAAAGGTCGGAATCCATATTGACGAGCTTGCCATCGGTATCGCCGTTGGGTGTCAGGTCAACATGCAGTTCAGAGCAAGGACCACACGGGCCAGTTTCACCCATCATCCAGAAGTTATCTTTGACGTTGCCGTTAACAATCTGCCTTTGTGGATCGAGTCCCTTTGCTAGAAAAAGTGCCGCCCATAAATCATAAGCTTCTTGGTCAAACTGCCCAGGATCCCCCTCACCCGGCATGTAAACCGTGGCGTAAAGTCGCTCTGGCGGAAAGCCCCAGCGCTCGACAACTAGTTCCCAGGCCCAATCGATGGCTTCTTTCTTAAAGTAATCACCAAATGACCAGTTCCCCAACATCTCAAACATGGTGTGGTGGTAGGTATCGTAGCCGACATCCTCGAGGTCGTTGTGCTTACCACCTGCACGAATGCACTTCTGGGTATCCGTCGCACGTGGAGGATCATAGGGTGCCTTATCTGTTCCGAGGAAATAAGGCACGAACTGGTTCATGCCCGCATTGGTAAAAAGCAAACCTGGACTTTGCGGCATCAATGAAGCCGAGGGCACGATGCTGTGTTGCTTTTCCTTAAAAAAATCGAGGAAGCTCTGACGGATCTCGGAAGCGGTCATCTGAAAAATAGTGAATTTTTAATAGTGAATAGTGAATGAACTCCACTGGGGGGTGTCGATACGGGAAGATCACCGCCAAGTAAAGCTCAGAGGCGTTAATGTGCTAGCCGTGAGCGGATCAAATCGAGCCAGGCAGATGATTCCGTAGCAAAGTCAAACAAGAGCGCTCGCTGGGCAACTTGCTTCTTTAACTCCTGATAAAAAGACAACTCTGTAATGCAACGCTGGAGCAGGCCGACTGCAGCTTGAGCATCTCCATTCGGGAAAAGGCCCAGATAATCCTCTCCGAGCATGCCCACATTGCCCCTAATATCACTGGCAACCACCGGCAAGCCCATGGTCACCGCCTCACAAATCGCATTGGCCCCACCTTCAACCGTGGAGGTATTGAGCAATACATGTGCTCGCGCCATTTTTCCCATCAATGTGGCGTGATCCAATTTCCCGCACCAGTTAAAATGCTCCACCTCTGCACTGGCATGGGTCATTTCAGCAGCCAGCTGGTCAGATGCATCCCCATAGCTATTGATGAAAATGGGCGAATCATCCGGCAGCAAAGCAGCCACCTCAACGGCAAGTTGGGGGTTTTTTACAGCACGTAGGTTACCCGCCATCACTACTTCGAAACAATCCCCGCTGGCGGCGAGGTGTGTGATTCCTGCAGGCAAGCGAACACTCGGAAAAATACACACGGCTTTGTGCTGCAGCCTCTCAGGAAGCACCTTCAGATCTGCCTCATGCAGTGTGACTAATGCGTCGGCTCGCTCCATGGTCTGCCTCGTTTCGGAGCCTTCGTCTTCCATCTCTGGATGGTTAATATCCGAACCCGTCACCACCACCACCACCTGACGCCCTGGATTTTGGCGGTCAAAATCAGCCACTACGCCGGCACTGCGCCAGGCATTCAGTGCAACCAGACATCTCGCGTCTGCACCTTGATAGGTTTCAGCCTCCACCTGCACATCGAAACCGGCAGCACGTAAAATCAACTCAGTACGATCAGCCGTCATCGCGTTCCCCTGCCCTGTCTCTTGGGGAAATGGTGAATGGATAAGAACGTCTATCATTGTTACTAAATAGAAGCCGAGGGATGTGAACTGTCTTTGAACCTATGCACGCTGACACGCATCAGGTCATCATCGGTTGAATCTGTTAGGAGGTTTGGGCGCAACGGCTCGAAGCGGATGAACCGCGCAGAAATCGTTTTCAGCAGGCAGCATGTCAGCGGGAATATCCGCCGTGTAGGATGAACGGTGATAATCACACCCCCGGGTAGCCCGCTTCGCCGACCAGCGGCATAGCTGAGCTCGCTTGAGCTGAAATGGCTTAAACTCAGGTGTGGCATAGCCAAGCTGACCCGCCGTCTTCATAACATCTGTCCAGATGGGAGCTGCCAAAGTCGAGCCATAACCACGGTTAATGATTTTTTCAGGGCGATCCATGCCCACCCAAACCGCGCAAGTCAGCGTGCCCGTATAACCGGCAAACCAAGCATCTTTATAGTCATCCGTCGTTCCCGTCTTGCCTGCACAAGGAGCCTTGTAACCCAGCGTTCTGACCCGATTTCCCGTGCCGCGCTCAACTACTTGCTGCAAGGTGTTGGAGACACTCCAGGTAGAGCCGGGAGCCGCAGCACTGATGACGAGCTTACCAGAATCGCCCTTACCCGGATACACACGCTCCCCAGAGGCATTGCGTATTTCTTGAATGATATAAGGTCTATACCAATCGCCATTGTTAGGAAAAACAGTATACGCACTGGCAACCTGCCAAGGGGTAGCTTCCCAAGTGCCCAAGTAGCTCGATGGATTATTCGGTATGCCTTGAATAAATCCAACATCCATCGCCGTCTGATTCACACCTTCAAGCCCAGCAAAGTTCCCCACCCTCACTGAGGAAGTATTGCGTGATCTTACCAGTGCATCCTCTGCGGTAATAAAATCGCCAAACTTTCCGTCCGAGTTCGCTGGCGACCAAGATCTCGGTGCACCGTCAATCTCATCGGGCCTGATCGCTCCATCAGGTATCCATGTCTGGGGCATCAAACCTCGGTTAAAGGCAGCAAGATAAACGAAGGGTTTGAACAGTGATCCTATTTGGCGCTCCGCTTGAATGGCTCGGTTGTATTTTGACTCATTGGCATCTCGCCCGCCAACCACGGTCAGCACGGCCCCGGTGCCGTTTTCGATCACGACACACGCACCTTGCACGTATGCTGGTCGGCCGCGCTTCTCAGCTGGTAGGCTTTGCCACTTCTTACGTGTTTGATGCCGATACCCAGGTATTTGCTCCACCTTAGCAAGATTACGCTCCACTGAAAGCTCGGCCGCACGCTGGATGGTATGGTCAACCGTGGTGATGACGGTGAGCCCACCATACTCAATGTTATGTTCCTCAAGAATACGATCCAACTCACGGCGCACTGCGTCCATGACATAGGTATCCATCACCACTCGTCGGTATTTAGGCCGGACAATGAGTTTTTGTTTTTTTGCCCACTCGGCCTGCTGCTCCGTAATATGGCCATAATTGACCATTCTTCCTAGGGTGACATTACGCTCATGAGTAGCAGCTTCGATATTTTTGAAGGGAGAAAAGGCGTTTGGCCCTCGAATAATACCCGCGAGCATTGCCGCCTCGGAGAGAGTCAGTCGACTTGCCGGTTTCTCAAAATAGGTTCGTGCAGCTGATTCCACCCCGCGGATAGAGTGGCCCCAGAATATACGGTTCATGTAATGCTCAAGGATCTTCGACTTGTCATAATTCATCTCAATTCGCCAAGCCAATGCCATCTCCAATAATTTCTGGTCAATGAGCTGTGCCGATGATTTTTTCTTGCCAGAATCAGGTTGAAACCAAGTATTTTCAGCGAGCTGAATACTGATCGTAGAGGCACCTTGGGCAAAGCGGCGGCGTTTGATGTTTTCTACCGTTGCCCGAATCACCCCCTTAATATCGACACCGAAGTGACTGTAAAAACGGGCATCTTCCCGTGATATCAGCGCATCGCGAAACTCTTTTGCCACTTGATCATAGCGGACCAGGTAGCGGTTGTCTCCATGCAGTCGGCCCAGCTCACTGCGGCCGTCTCTTGCATAAACGACTGTTCTTGCCGGCATCTCAGCAACCTTATCGAGATTATACTGCATTGATCTGGCGCCGTAAAAAAGAGCCAGCACCATGAAGAAACCCAACATCAAAACCCCCATATAACCAGCTGCCCTAGCTGGCCATTTCATCAATAGGTTCCAATCTTGAGTAAAGCGGTCGACGAGGCCGAAGGGCCAGCTCCAAACCATCATCAAACAGCCTCGCTTACTCGCCGCAGATTGACGACGACGATTAGCGGCCTTCTTGGTGGCGCGGCGTCTAGGCGCCGCCTTTTTACGCCCAGACTTCGACGCAGGAGAGCGCTTGCGACCTGAACGAGATCCTGAATTGGATTTTTTTGCTGCCATGGTGTATTGTCTCTCCCAACTGAAATGATTTTCAGCCCAGAGTTCCTGCGTCTGCCAACAGGTGTATCATACCTCAACAGCTTCCCACAAGCTAGCGTGACGCCGAAATTTGTGGCACAAACCTCAATTTATGCAACGCTTCTCATGGTGTAATTGCACAATAAAAGTCTATCAATGCATCATAACACTCTATTCATGAGAACGTATTTCACCAAGCCAATGATGTTTGCCACAATATTCGCCACAATATTTGCCCTAGCCTTGCTGGCGATTCAGCCACTGGCGGCAGCTCCCAGCCCGCAGAACATCTCTCAGCTCAAATCACTGGAACAGAAAGTTACAGGCGTTGTGCAAAAAGTGCTCCCTGCCACTATATCGCTGTTCTCGACCAAAAGCGGTGCCTCTGGCAGTGGTGTTGTCGTCAGCAAGGACGGCCTTATTCTCACCGCTGGTCACGTCGTTCGAGGCTCCGATGAAATGACGGTTGTTTTTCCCAATGGAAAACAAGCAACAGGGAAAGTGCTCGGCGCCAACTACACACGAGACTCCGCCATGGTTCAAATCATGGATCCCAAACCTACTTTCGGCTGGCCACATGCGGGCATTGGAAAATCACAGAAACTTGCTAGCGGAGATCTGGTTATCGCGCTAGGTCACGCCGGCGGATATGACCCGGTGCGCACTCCTCCTGTGCGCTTCGGCCGAGTGATCGCTCAAGGACAAGATCATTTTCTTAACACAGATTGCACGCTCATCGGTGGTGATAGCGGAGGCCCACTCTTTGACTTAAACGGCAACGTCGTAGGTATCCACTCATCGATTGGAGACTCTCTTTCCTCCAACAACC